>Ga0172378_10007261_pt1 | contig 10316 bp, 7 predicted proteins | sample GrowelOW332metaG_FD_119755 | JGI IMG/M metagenome (GOLD analysis project Ga0172378, IMG submission 119755) | Groundwater microbial communities from an aquifer near a municipal landfill in Southern Ontario, Canada - Pumphouse #3_1 metaG | ecosystem: Environmental > Aquatic > Deep subsurface >... | reverse complement strand
TAGCACAAAAATTTAAAAAGCTAGAATGATTATCTAGCCTTTCTACTTGCTTTTATTCTTTCAGTTTCAGTTAAATATTTTTTTCTTAAGCGTATACTTGTTGGAGTAATTTCTAAATATTCATCATCTTTCATAATACTCATACCTCTTTCTAATGTTAGTTCCATAGGGGGAATTAGTAAAATAGCTTCATCAGATCCCGATGCTCTCATATTGGTTAGTTCTTTTCCTTTTATTGGATTTACAGTAAGATCAATTCCTTTTGAAACATTTCCAATAACCATACCTTCGTAAACTTGAGTAGCTGGATGTATATAAAGAGAACCTCTTTCTTGAAGATTCCACAAAGAAAAGCCAAGCGCCTTTCCAGTTGCCATAGAAATCATCGATCCAAATTTATTTTTTTCAATTTTTCCAACATATGGTCTAAAACCTATTACTCTTGAATAAAATATCCCTTCACCTCTTGTATCAATTATGAATTCATTTTTATAGCCTAAAAGACCTCTTGTAGGTATTTCAAAAATAATTTTTGAATGATTGTTTTCTGTCACAATAGAAGTCATGATTCCAGCACGCTTAGATAATTTTTCAATTATAGTTCCTGAATTTTCTTCATTCACAATTATGGTAACTTCCTCAAATGGTTCATATTTAACCCCACCCTCTTCTTTGATAATTACTGTTGGTTCTGATATTTGAAGCTCGTATCCCTCGCGTCGCATATTTTCTATCAAGATGGCGATATGCATCTCCCCTCTTCCACAAACTTTATAATATTCAGGAGAAGAAAAATCTATTTTTAATCCTACATTAATTTCAAGTTCTTTTTCAAGTCTTTCTTTTAATTGTCTATTTGTTACAAATTTTCCTTCACGTCCTGCGAAAGGAGAGTTATTAACAAGAAAATTTAAAGAAATTGTTGGTTCATCAATATCAATGGAGGGAAGTTTTTCTTGCTCTTCATTTTCACAAATCGTTTCTCCAATATATATATCAGGCAAGCCAGCAATCATAACAATATCTCCAGTAGTCGCTTCTTTTACTTCTTTTCTTAAAAGTCCTTCAAAGGTGAATAGTTTTGAAATCTTGCCTTTATAACTCTCATTTTTATTATTTTTTAAAATAACGTTCATGCCATCCTTAACTACTCCTTCGTATATCCTACATATAGCCAAACGTCCTAAAAAGTTATCATAGGCAAGGTTAAATGGTTGAGCCAATAAAGGTTTTTCGCTTTTATTTAAATCAGACGCTAATAACACTTGTTCTAAAATAGTATCTAAAAGAGGAGTTAAGTCTTTGGAGTCATCTTCTATATTTTTTTTAGCAATCCCATCTCTCGAAATCGAATAAAGAGTTGTAAAATCGAGTTGTTCATCATTAGCTCCTAAATCCAAAAAAAGTTCGTATATCATTTCTTTTACTTCCTCTATTCTTGCAGCGGGCTTGTCTATTTTATTAATAACAACTATTGGTTTTAATCCAAGCATAAGAGATTTTCTTAAAACAGATTTTGTCTGAGGCATTGGTCCTTCTTGCGCATCTACAAGTAAAATAACAGAATCGATAGAACGTAAAACACGCTCAACTTCCGAACCAAAATCAGCGTGGCCAGGTGTGTCCACAATATTTATTTTAGTTCCTTTATAGTACACAGAAGTATTTTTAGAATAAATAGTAATACCTCTTTCTTGTTCTATTTTATCATTATCCATACTCACACCCTCCTCGGCCATTCCGCATTGACGCATAAGAGCATCTGTTAATGTAGTTTTGCCGTGGTCTACGTGAGCAATAATTGCTATGTTTCTTATTTCCATATTTTAAAAAATTAAACCCGCCCATAAGAGCGGAATAGTATATTAATACTATGTTTTTTGAACATAGTCAATAGTTAATTAATTTTTTTGTTTTTAACTTATTTTTTTATCACACAATTTATTATAAATACTTGCATCATTTTCTTGGATAAAAGCAGCCTCCTTTAAAAAAAAATGGAAGATTTATCCTCGTTCGTATAACTTGTCTCAGACGCTGAAATAGTTTAGTGGAGCATAATCTCTACCGTCGAGCAGATGTTCGCATTTGTCCTAAATAAAAACTTAAAGCAAATGTGTCCACGTAAATAATAATTACCAACATTAACTAGTAACGATTATTTTTGTTTCATTCAATTTTTGTATCGTTATTTATTGGTTATTTTTCATAAATATTATACAAACTATTGTGTTTTTTTCAAGGATTGTTCTTTTTTTTAAAAGTGTATAATTCATTTTTGTGTGATTTTTCTATGTCTGTTAAAAAAAATATCATTTTCATAATTGTTTGTTTTGGATTTTTTTATTTTCTTAATGAAGAAAAGGGCTCTTTGTTTAAAATAATTTATAAAGATAATAACGCTTCTTTAGAGGAAAAAGTTAATAAAAAAATTAGATTATACAATAGTCATCCTTCTGGGGAACCCTTACCCCTCAAAAAAGATACTAAATTGTTATCCAAATCAAATGGAGTTATATACAAATTAATAGATCCAATAATTGTGCCCGGCATTAAAGATGGTAATCCTGGATACATAGATGTTGAGGTGGAGACTACAAAAAAAGAATTAAAAGAATTAGATAACGAAGAGTCAATTATTACAATTCCAGGATTAAATTCTACTGATTATTTCGAAACAACCTGGGGTGAATTAACTAATAATAAAAAATTAAAAGAAGAAATTCAAAAAACAGAAACTTTGGTTAGTGGAATTATAGAAAAAGATACTATTTGGGAACTCAAAAATAGCCCATATATAGTTGTTGGAAATATTTTTATCCCCGAAAGCGTGATTTTATTAATAGAGCCGGGAGTAGAAATTATTGTTAAGGGAAATTATGCATTTTTAATTGAGGGAGAAATAAAAATGATAGGCAAAAAGAAAAGCCCAATTAGATTAAATAATATAAACTTTTAAAGGAGGAAATCCATTAAAATAAACAGAACTATAGCTTGCTGTGTAAGCTCCAGTTGTTAGGAAATATAATCTATCTCCTTCTTTAATATTTTTACTTAATTTATATTTATAGTTTTCATATAGTATATCCATACTATCACATGTTGGACCAGCCAAAATTACTTCTTTTGTTTCTTTACAATCTAAATCATCTGTTAAAATAGGGTATTTAATAGCTTCATCTATTGTTTCAATTAATCCTCCAAATTTTCCTACATCTGTATAAACCCAATCATAATTTGTCGTGGTACTTTTAGAAGAAACCATAATAATTTCTGTTACAAGCACTCCTGAATCAGCAACAAGCGATCTCCCTGGTTCAATGATTATTTCTGGTAAATTTGGGCCAAAATCTTCTTTTAAAAACCTAGTTACTTCTTTTGCATAAATAGAAATATTTTGTGTCGGTTCAAGGTAATTTGAAGGAAATCCTCCACCAATATTAATTAGCTTAAGTTCGATATCAGCATCAGTCAATGAATCAAATAAATACTTGCATTGAGAAATAGCATTGTCCCACTGTCCAATATCTCTTTGTTGAGAACCTACATGAAAAGATAATCCATAAGGGATTAAATTTAACTTTTTAGATTTAAGAATTAATCTAAAAATCATGTCAGGATAAGCTCCGAACTTTCTTGAAAGAGGCCAATCCGCCCCATTTCCATCACAAAGCAATCTAAAAAAAACTTTTGATCCAGGGGCCTGGCGCGATATTTTATTTAAATCACTTAAAGAATCGGTCGCAAAAAGTCTAACTCCTTTCTTATAGGCATAGGCTATATCAGATTCTTTTTTTATAGTATTTCCAAAGCTCATTCTATCCGCTGATATTCCGAGTCTAATTAATTGATCCATTTCGAAAATAGTAGCGATATCAAAATTGGATCCTTTTTTGTCTAGAATTTTAATAACCTCATCGTCTGGATTAGCCTTAACTGCATAATATATTTTTGCAAAAGGTAAATTTTTTTTAAGCTCATCATATCTTTCTTCAATTTTACTTTTATCTATTATTAAAAGCGGTGTTTTTTTATCTTTTGAAAAAGTTTTTATTTTATCAAAATCTTTTTGTGAAATATATTTTTGGGGCGACATATTTTTAAAAATTAATAATTAATAAAAATATTTTACAACTATTTTTAAAAAAAGAAAATACCTTGTTCTTGATTGTTTTTTTCTATATGGTATTATTATAGTATGAATTCAGCAAAATTTGCATTTTATTACATGCTTTCGCTTGTAACATTATTTATAATATCTATATCTTTTGGAAGTATTGTATTTGAATTAATAAATAAATTTTTTCCCGACATCGCAAAGACAGTTTATTACAATAGTTCTCCATTAAAGTCTGCTATTTCTGGAATTTTAATAGCAACTCCTATTTTTTATTTGGTAATGAGTAAGATTTACTATAATTTAAAAATAGGGGAACTTAAAAAAGACTCTGAAGTTAGAAGATGGCTTACATATTTTATATTATTTATATCAAGTGTTGTTGTGATAGGGTCTTTAATAGGAATTTTAAACAATTTCTTGGATGGAGCATTAACAATTAATTTTATTTTTAAAGCCTTAACAGTTTTATTTATAGCTTCTTTAATTTTTGGTTTTTATTTTTACGATATCAAAAGACAGGATTTTGCAGCTAATAAAGTTAATAAGATTTTCTTTTTTGTTTCCTTAGCAATAATTACTTGTGGTTTTATATCATCCCTTTTTATAATAGAATCTCCTACTGAGGCTCGCAATCGTAAGTTGGATGAAAGAATTATGCAAGATTTTAATGATATAAAATATGCTATTGATGATTATTATAATAAAAACGAACGAATGCCAAATGTCTTAGAAGAACTTCAAAAAAGTACAGAATTTTTGTCATTTAATACTGCTAATCCCATAAATGAAAAAGAATATATTTATGAAGTTATTAATAGTAAAAAATATAAATTATGTACCGAATTTTTATCTTCTAATTTAGAAAAAAAGAGGAACTATCTAGATAATATGTGGAAACATGACAAAGGCTATAATTGTATCGAAAAAGAAGTTGTGTTAGCCCCTAACGCAACAAAAACGAGATAATTTAATAATCATTAATATTAAAATAATATGGACAAAAGATTAATTATAGTTTTATCAATAATCATATTTTCTTTAATTGGTATAATCTTTATTGTTAGTTTAATGTTTTCAAAAAATGAAAGCAATAATAATGTTTCCAATCAAGAAGAACCATCTTCAATTGAAAAAGTCAATTCTGAACTTTTTGATATTAAAAATACAATAGGAAATATTACAGATGGATACGAACATCTATATGATAATCAAGATTTTTTAAATAGTATCAATGAACTTAAAGCATTAGGAGCGACAAATATTATAAGTAATATTAATCCGCAAAATCAAACATATTGCCTTTCTTTAGTAAAAGATGGTGTAAATTTATGCATAGATAACGATTATATTGGAAATATTGATGTTTCTTATTGTAGTAGAGACAATATTACATGTACCGTTCCTTTTGAAGAAGAGCCAATAATAGAAGAAGAGGAGACTTCTTTTAATGAAGAAGGAGAAACTCCCATTAAAGAAGAAGATGAAATTATAGAAGAGCCCGAGTTAATTCTTAAAGAAGAAGTGAAGGTTAAAAACACTAGCATTTCCATTTACGAAGAAGGTGGCAGCAAGATTGTTTTTATAAATGAAAAAGAATTTGGCCCTTATAGTGAAGTAGATATTACTTATAATGAAAGCGAATGGGGTCTTTCGATGAATTACAATAATAAGTGGTATATTAACACAAACGGCAAAGCATTTGGTCCTTATCTAGAAAAACCAACGGTTGAATTTTATGGAGAAAATATAGGGTTTTCATATATTAAAGATAATAAATACTACGTTAATTTAAATGGTCAAATTTATGGACCATATGACGATTTAACAGAATTTAATTTAAATGAAGAATAAAATTATGGAAAATTTACTTTATAACAAAACTTTTAAAAATTTAATAAATATTTTAATCGGAGTTTTAATTATTTTTTTAGCTTTTTCAGTATTTAATCTAATAAAAGATGAAGACAAAAATAATACAATTTCAGTTACTGGATTCTCTGAAATTAATGCAAAACCAGATGTAGCAGAGATAACATTAACTGTTATTTCTGAAAACAAAGATTTAGGTATAGCAAGTAATGAAAACAATCAAAAAATAAATACAATCATTACTTTTTTAAAAGAAAATAATATAGAGGATAGGGATATTAAAACAAAATTATATAACATTAGTCCTAGATATGAATATTTAAATGATTATAAAAATCGTTATTTAGTTTCTTATGAAGTTAATCAAAGTTTGAATGTTAAGGTTAGAGATTTAGATAGCGTCGGGGAAATTATTGAAGGAGCAACCTCAAGAGGAGCCAATAACATTAGCAATCTTCAGTTTATTATTGATAATGATGAATTATTAAAAGAACAAGCAAGAGAAAAAGCAATAGAAGATGCTAAATCAAAAGCAAAAAAACTAGAAAAAGAATTAGGTATTTCACTAAAAGATATAATTGGTTTTTATGAAAACACATACACTCCTGCTGTTAATCGTGAATATAATGCAATGAAAGCAATGGACAGTGCTACAATGTCAGTACCTTCAATTCAACCAGGAGAAAATAATATTACCTCTAATGTGAATATTGTCTATAAAATAAAATAATAAAATCTTCTTTTTCGTATTGATTTATATATTCATTTCTGGTAAATTTTGTTTGCCATGGATTTTAAATTAAAAACAAAAATTAAACCAAAAGGAGATCAACCTAAGGCAATTAGGGAGCTTTTTACTGGACTCAAAAAAGGATATAAAAGACAAACACTTCGCGGCGTAACTGGTTCGGGAAAGACTTTTACAATTGCAAATGTAATAGAAAAATTTCAAAAACCAACTTTAGTTATATCTCATAATAAAACATTAGCTGCGCAATTATGCAATGAATTTAGAGAATTTTTTAAAAATAATGCAGTAGAATATTTTGTAAGTTATTATGATTATTATCAGCCAGAAAGTTATTTAGCAAGTAGCGATACTTATATTGAAAAAGAAGCACAAATAAATGATGAAATTGATAGATTACGCCACGCTTCAACACAAGCACTTTTAACAAGAAAAGATGTAGTTATCGTTGCATCTGTTTCAGCGATTTATGGATTAGGATCACCCAAAGAATATGAAAAAATTATTTTTAAATTTAACAAAGGAGACATTATTAAACATAGAGAGCTTGCAAAAAAATTAATTGAAATCCATTTTGAGAGAACGACGAGTGATCTTAAAAGAGGAACTTTTCGTTTAAGAGGCCAAATTTTAGAAGTAATGCCTGTTAATGAAAAAGCTATTTATAGATTTATAATTTCAGACAAAATAGAAAAAATAGAATTATTAGATTACCTAACAAGAGAGCTTATAAAAGAACTAGATACAGTTAATATATTTCCTGCAACTCATTATATTATTAATGAAGATGAAAAAGCTTTGGCTATAAATAATATAAGGAAAGAGCTTAATGAAAGGCTAAAATATTTTGAAAAAGAAGGGAAAATTGTGGAGTATGAAAGACTTAAGAGAAGAGTTAATTACGATCTTGAAATGATTGAAAACATAGGATATTGTCAGGGTATAGAAAATTATTCAGCTCATTTTGACAAAAGAAAAAGAGGTGAACCGCCCTTTACTCTTCTTGATTATTTTAAAGAAGTTGAAGATAATTTTTTAATCATTATCGATGAATCACATGTTACTCTTCCACAGTTAAGAGCAATGTATAATGGCGATAGGGCAAGAAAAAAATCTTTAATAGATCATGGTTTTAGACTACCCTCAGCATACGATAATCGTCCTTTAAAATATTCTGAATTTAATAATTTAATTAAAAATGTTATCTATGTTTCAGCAACACCTTCTTCTGAAGAAATTTCTTTAAGCCAAAATGTGATAGACCAAATAGTAAGACCGACCGGATTAGTTGATCCCGAAATAGACATAAGACCGATTATCTCTTCTTCTAAAAATTTATCCCAAGTAGACGATTTAATTAAAGAAATAGAGAATCAGGTTAAAAAAGGAGAAAAGACATTGGTTACTACTTTAACTAAAAGAATGGCAGAAGATCTAACATCTTTTTTAGAAGATAAAAAATTTAAAGTAAAGTATTTACATTCTGATATTAAAACTCTTGAAAGAGTTGAAATTATTACCGATTTAAGAAAAGGATTAATAGATGTTATAATCGGAGTTAATTTAATAAGGGAGGGTCTAGATATTCCAGAAGTATCTCTTGTCGCGATACTAGACGCTGATAAAGAAGGATTCCTTAGAAATGAAACTAGTTTAATTCAAACAGTTGGTAGAGCTGCTAGAAATGAAAATGGAAGAGTTATTTTATACGCAGAGGAGATCACACAATCTATTAAAAAAGCAGTAGATGAAACTAAAAGAAGAAGGGAAGTTCAATTAAGATATAATAAAGAGCATAATATTACTCCTAAAACTATAAAAAAAAGTATAACAAATATATTGGATCAGTTCGGATTAACTAAAGAAAAAAAAGAATTTGTAAGGTTAGATCTTCTGGGAGATGCTAGAAATATTAAAGAGATCATAAGAGCAAAGAAAAAACAAATGACCGAAGCAGCGGAAAAGCTAGAATTTGAATTAGCATCATTGCTTAGAGATGAGATTAAGGAATTAGAAAAAGAACTTAAAAAAAATGCAAAATAAAATTATTATAAAAGGCGCAAGAGAGCATAATCTTAAAAATGTTTCACTTGAGCTTCCAAGGGATAAAATGATCGTATTTACGGGTTTATCTGGATCTGGAAAATCTAGCTTAGCTTTTGATACTATTTTTGCAGAAGGACAAAGAAGGTATTTAGAATCTTTATCTACCTATGCTAGACAATTTTTAGGAGGAATGCAAAAGCCAGATGTGGATGAAATAGAAGGGTTATCTCCAGCAATTTCAATAAGTCAGAAAGCTCATAATGCAAATCCAAGATCAACAGTTGCCACGATAACTGAAATATATGATTATTTAAGAGTTTTGTTTGCAAGGATAGGAAAACCTTATTGTCCAGAGTGTATGATTCCTATAGAAAAGATGGCAATTGATGAAATAATAGACAATATTAAAAAAAAATTGGACAAAAGGGATTTGGGAGAAATAATAATTCTATCTCCTATTATTAGAGGAAGAAGAGGGGAATATTATCAATTAATTCAAGATTTATATGATTCCGGTTTTCTTGAAGTAAGAATAGATGGACAATTTAAAAAATTAACAGAAAGAATTTTTATTGAAAAAGGAAAAAAACACACAATTGAAGCTGTTATAGATAAATTTAAAGATGTAAAAATTGATAAGGATTTTGATTTTAGATTAAGCGAAGCAGTTGAAACTGCCATTGATATGTCTGACGGACTTTGTATTTTAAGATTAAATAACGAAGAATTTATTTTTAGCACGAACTATTCTTGTCCCAAATGTGGTTTTAGTTTTCCCGAAATAGAACCAAGACTGTTTAGTTTTAATAGTCCTTATGGATTTTGCGAATACTGTAAGGGTATAGGGACAGAAAATATTTTTTCTGAAAAACCTTGCCCTGTATGTTTAGGTAAAAGATTAAATAAAAATGCTCTTAGTGTAAAAATTAATTCTAAAAATATTTGGGATGTTACAAGCTTAAACATTGAAGAGGCATTTAATTTTATAACTAATTTAAAATTAAGTTCAAAAGAAAAAGAAATTTCTGAAATCATTTTAAATGAAATAAAAAATCGTTTAGAGTTTATGCTTAATGTAGGTTTAAATTACATAGATTTGAATAGGAGAGCAGGAACATTGTCTGGCGGAGAAGCGCAAAGGATTAGATTAGCTTCTCAGGTGGGAACAAAACTTGTAGGAGCGCTCTATGTTTTAGATGAGCCAACAATTGGCCTTCATCAAAGAGATAATGAAAAACTTGTAAAAACTCTTAGAAATTTATGCAATATTGGAAATACAATTATTGTGGTAGAACATGACGAGGATACAATATTAGCCTCTGATTGGATTGTAGATTTCGGACCATTCGCAGGGGAACATGGCGGAGAAATAGTTTTTTCAGGACCTCTTGAAACTATGCTCTTCGATTCGAAAACTGAATCTGATGTTAAAATAATAGGAGATCAAAATAAAAGTTTAACAGGGAAATATTTAAGAAAAGAATTAAAAATAGAAGTACCTAAAATAAGAAGGATTATAGATAAATCAGTTCC
>Ga0172378_10007260_pt1 | contig 10316 bp, 10 predicted proteins | sample GrowelOW332metaG_FD_119755 | JGI IMG/M metagenome (GOLD analysis project Ga0172378, IMG submission 119755) | Groundwater microbial communities from an aquifer near a municipal landfill in Southern Ontario, Canada - Pumphouse #3_1 metaG | ecosystem: Environmental > Aquatic > Deep subsurface >... | reverse complement strand
TATACAGATTTTAAGAAGGGCAGGGGCAAAGGAAGTTCATTTCCGCGTTTCAAGTCCGCCTGTAAAATTTCCGTGCTATTTCGGCATAGATACACCGAACCGTGCTGAACTTATTTCGTCGGCGCACGATGTTGAGGAAATCTGCAAGGAAATCGGGGCTGATTCCCTTGCGTTTCTGAGTGCAGATGGTATGCTTGAAGCTCTTCGTTCCTGTAATCCTGAACAGTACGGTTACTGTAAGGGGTGCTTTACAGGAGAATATCCGGTAGCTGTTCCCGGAGAATTGAACGGAAAACATTGTGACTGAAGGAGACTCGTATGTCAAAAGTTATTGATTATAAGGAAAGTGGTGTTGACGTTAATGAAGGGTATAAGGCGGTCGATAAGTATAAAGTACAGGCTGCCCGTACTGCCGTTCCGGGACTGCTTACCGGACTGGGGAGTTTTAACGGTATGTTTGCCGTGCCGAAGGGCATAAAAAATCCGGTGATGGTAAGCGGTACCGACGGTGTAGGTACAAAACTCGACATTGCTTTTAAAATGAAGAAATACGACACGGTCGGTATAGACTGCGTAGCTATGAGTGTAAACGATATTCTTTGTTCAGGTGTTCAGACTCATTTTTTTCTTGACTACCTCGCGTGCGGGGCGCTTGATTCGGATATTGCAGGTGAACTTGTAAAAGGTGTTGCCGAAGGATGCATTGATGCCGGATGTGCGCTTCTGGGCGGTGAAACTGCAGAGATGCCTGGATTCTACGATGCAGGGAAATACGATCTTGCTGGATTCGGCGTCGGTATAGGTGAAAAGAATGATATGATAACCGGTAAAAATATTAAGGCTGGAGACGTTCTCATAGGGCTTTCTTCTACAGGTGTTCATTCCAACGGATATTCTCTGGTCCGGAAACTTGTGACGGATTTTAAAGAACCATTTCTCGTAAACGGAACGGAAACGGGAAAGACAATAGGAGATATTCTTCTAACTCCGACACGTATATATGTACGCCCGGTTATGGATGTGCTTAAAAAATACAGGAATTCTGTTCATGGCATGGTACATATAACCGGCGGTGGATTCTATGAAAATATTCCACGTATGTATCCGAAAGCAAAAGAAGAAAAAAAGCAGCTTATCTCCATTATTAAACGTTCAAGCTGGGATATTCCTCCTGTATTCGGAGAATTAATAAAACGGGGCGCCGATGTAAATAATGTATACAGTACTTTCAATATGGGGATTGGTTTTATTCTTGCCGTTAAAGCTGGCGATGCTGATGTAATTACTGAATTATTCAATAAACATGCACCTAAATTCAGCAAACCGGGAATTCCCGATATGAAGGCATATCAGATCGGACATGTTGCATATTCCGGAAAAGCGATCATCGGCGAGATGAAGGGCAACAAAGATATGACTTTATTCGAGGATTAGTATCACAGCATGAATATTGCAGTACTTGTTTCCGGTGGTGGAACAAACCTTCAGGCGCTTATTGATTATGAAAAGTCGAACAGAAACTGCCCTTACCATATAGCACTTGTTCTGTCGAGTACGAAGGATTCATATGCGCTTGAGCGGGCAAAAAAGGCAGAAATTCCTGCCGAGATCAGAAGTCCGTATTCGGTTATGGGGGCGGCTGCAGTAAAGAAAGCATCCCGTAATGAAAAGCGTACGGCTGTTTCAGATGCTGTACTCGAATTATGCCGGCGGTATAACATTGATGCAATAGTTCTTGCGGGATTTCTTACTGTTCTTTCCGACCGTATCATTACCGAATATTCGAACAGAATTGTTAATCTTCATCCGGCTCTCCTACCAAAGTTCGGTGGGGTCGGGATGTGGGGACGTCATGTCCATGAGGCGGTTCTTGCTGCACATGAAAAAGAGAGCGGATGCACTGTCCATCTTGTCGATGCAGGGTGCGATACAGGGAAAATCCTTGTACAGAAGAAAGTCCCTGTTGCTGACGATGATACACCTGAAACTTTGTATGCGCGCATCGCGCCGGTTGAACACGAAGCGCTTGTTGAAGGTGTATGTATGCTGGCAGAAATGTTGAAAAAATAATCAGAATCCCAGATTTTCTCCAATAAGAACTATTTTGATTCTTCCTTCAGGTCTGCACAGACGTGTACGTACGATGTATGTACAAATGCTTTCAGGGCTTTTACAGTCAGCACATGAACCTGTAAGTTTGCATGGTGTCCTGATGTCGAACCGCTGTGCGTTTACCGGTGCTGCATAATTACGTACGCGTGAGACTGCAGCCGGTATGTCTCTTACAACTTTATTCATGCCGCATGCGATGATTACGCTCTTCGGGCCGAACATCATAGCGGCAGTACGGTTGCCGTTTCCGTCTATGTTTACAAGTTCGCCGTCTTCGGTTATCGCATTTGTTCCGGTAAGGTAGGTATCGCACAAAAGAGACTGTCTCATCAGTTCAAACCGTTCCTCTTTATCCTGTGTATTGTCTCTGTCGATTACTTTCCAGCCTTCCATTTTTATACGCTGAATAATACCTACCGCCTCCATCGTCATGGAACCGCCCCATGATACTACATCTTTTCTTGGAATAAGTGAAATAATCTGCTGGGCTGCTGCCTGTTTAGTCGAGCAGTAATATGCGTCGAAGTGGCGCATCTTAAGGGCCTTTATAAGCTGTTCTCCAAGCTTATCGTTTCTTTGTTGTTCCGGTGCCATGTTTTAAACTCCTTATCTGTTTACTCTTTCCATCTGTTATCCGTTCAGTTTTTTTCATTTTTGTTGACGGTTTTATAAGTTCTTTTTTTAAAACATTTGGAACCATAAAAAGTGACCTGTTTAGTGTTTTTTTTTCTGCGCGTTTCTTTTTCGCTACTATTTTGTTGTATTCTGCTGATCCTCCGTCGTGTGCATATGCAAACAGAAATGTGTTGATTTTAAGTTTATTATCATTATAAAGATTAATCGATTTATAGAGATTCCTGTAATAACCCAGCAGTTCATATTTCATTGAAAATGTTTTCGTATAGGATAATGGTGATTCACATGTGGAACCGAGACGTTTAACATAAAAGTACAACGGTTTTTTTATAGTTGAGATGCAGTATTCATTCGTAATATACTGCAGATATTCCAGGTTGAACAGAAAATCTTCGCACCACTTGAATCTGGGTGAAAAAAGGATATGATGTTCAGCGATGAGTTGTGTACGATATAATTTGTTCCATACGACGCCGTAGTAAAAATCTGCAGGTGCATCGGCCATACATTCGGCAAAATGTTCACGGGTTATAAGCAGATCCTCTTTTATGTCGCTCATGGGTATCGTTACATCATTTATAACGCGAAGAAATCCGGCAATCACGAGGTCTGTTTTATCTTCCGTTGCGCGTTCGACATATTCCGATATGGCATCGGGAGCAAGCCAGTCGTCGCTGTCTGCAAACGTAATGTATCTGCCTTTTGCATGCACGATACCGTTGTTACGCGCTTCGGAGACGCCTTTGTTTTCCTGTGAAAGTGTGATGAACCGTTTATCTGTTTGAGAATATTTTCTGCATATGATCTCTGATTGGTCGCTGCTGCCGTCGTTTACCATAAGTATTTCGATATTGCCGTATGTCTGTGCACTGCAGGAATCAAGACAACGGCACATAAATTTTTCTGCATTGTATATGGGAATAATAATCGAAACAAGCGGTTTAGTCATATTACCAGTCTCTTTGAATATAGGTTGACTTGGGACGGGCTGTTATGTCAACACGGCGGTTAAGTTTTCTGCCTTCTTCTGTTTTATTCGATCCGATTGGATTTGTTCCACCATATCCTTTATAGGTGAATAAATCTTTCGGAATACCTGTTGAAATAAGCGCATTCATGACAGTTCGTGTACGTTCAACAGAGAGATTCATTTGTCCGGCAGGTTTTCCAACGTCTGCTGTGTATCCTTCGACGAGAATCGTAAATTCGTTGTCTTTAATAAGTTCCCTGAGTTTTTCCGCAATTACATTAATCCGGGGCTGTTCGGACGGAAGAAGCTGTTCCGAATCGGGTTTGAATTTCAGATCTACAGAGAACTGTATGCCGGCAGTGCTGTCTTCTACTGTAATTCCCGGTACTTTGTTTTGATAAAAATACTGTTTGACCGTCGTATAAGCGGTATAATATGCATCGTCTTTCTGCGGAACTGCAACATCATGAATAAGTTCGTCCTTATCCAGAAGTATGACGACACTACCTTTTTTCAGCAGTTCAACATTCTGCGGAACTGTCAGAATACGGAGGGAATCATCAGTGTGAATTACCGGATCAGTGCGGTTCCTGCCATATACTTTGCATGCACGTATATACAAAGGATCAGTACCGACTCGTTCTGCATATTTTGTTTCATCATCATAATATCCGTACAAAATGATTCCCCGTTTTTTTGCTTCATTATTTTCCATCATGTCACGGGTATAAACCTGGTCCATATCCTCGTTCCATATTTTTGGGAAAAAACACGGAGAAACTGAACTTGTGACATATTCACCCTGAACAGGAAGTTTACCACGTGCGTCTATGATGATTCCTGTGTACGGACGGGATGAAATAGAATCAATCGGCGGCTCCGGAGTATACGGATATTTCTGCCTGATAAAAAGACGACCGATTTCATTCATATTCACTGTATTTACAGTTGAAAGGGTCGAACCATCCTCTGCAAATACATTCGGTGTCATTCTGCCTGCTTCTATAATATCCGTGATTTTTTCGAATGTAAGTGTATTGTCGAGTATGAAATCTCCCAGTTGTCTGCTGTTATCAATGCAGAGCGACAGCAGCGGATCTTTTATAAGCAGCGGCAGCTTCATATGCATGCGGACCGCAGCCGTATTTCTTCCGGACGGTAGTTCAATGCCTGCCTTTTTTGTGTCAAGTGAAACTGATGAAATAAACTGACGTGTAACCCAGTTTACTCTGCTCGACGATACCATTGTCATATGTGCGTCTGCTTGTGCAGTTGCCTGCAGCGCACCCAGAGTGAGAATTGTACCTGCTGTGAAAATCCGTAGAAATGATTTTTTCATAGTTCTGCTTTTTATTATCGGTTCAATCTGCAGGTATATAGAGAATTTTTCCAATCCTCAGTACTGCGTTTTCCGATATATTATTTGCCTCACAGAGTGATTTTACCGCAACATTGTATTTTCTGGCTATGCCCCATAACGAATCTCCGATTTTTACCGTGTACCGGGTACGAAAGGTATACGGCGTAATAGTACTGAGAGCGTCTTTTGCCGACTGTTCCATTCCTTCCGGAACCCGGATATTCCATGTTCCAATCGGCGGTGTTATGCCGCGCGTAAGAGCAGCATTGAGATTGAAAAGCAGTTTTTTGTCTATTCTAAGTTCGTCCGCAAGCCTTGCAAGTGAAATTGAACCTTCGACGTTTACGTAATCAAAATATCCTGCACGTGGATTTACCGGCTTTCCGTTTTTGTCTGCAGCCGCAGGAAGTGTTATATTGTAGTATTCGCTGTTTTGAGCAAGATCGGCTATCGCGATTAGTTTCGGTACGTACTGTACTGACTGATCGCGCAGCAGTTTGTGTTCAGCAAGATACCAGAAGTCTTTTCCCGGATACTTTCTGAGTGTGCGGGACATGGCACCTGTACCGCAGTTATAGGCTGCGATTGCAATCGGCCAGTCGTGAAAAAAGTTGTAGTTTTCCTGTAGTTTAGTGAGCGCTGCATCAGTCGATTTCCACGGGTCAAGCCGTTCATCTGCAAAGTCGCTGCAGATGAGAAAAGGTTTCGTACTGTTTGCCATAAACTGCCACAATCCGAGCGCTCCTGTTTTTGATTTTGCATTTGCCTTGTAGCTTGACTCGACAACCGGAAGGTATTCAAGCAGCGCAGGCATATTTCTGTTCTTTAGCTGTCTGCGTACATAGAGCCGGTACTGTTCTCCGTCTTCGAGTACCGAACGGAGCCATTTTATACCGCCTGGCGTAAGATAGTATTTCCGGTACTTGTCAACGAGTTTATCGTCTGAACCTGAGATTTCAAGCGGTGTGTACGGAACTGAAGGAGGTAAAACAGGATTTTCTATATCGTCCGCTGTTTCTTGAACGGTATCGTCTGTACTTACAGAGGTATCTGTCAATTTTTCATCTGCCGGCAGAGATACTGCGGACAGAATAAACAGAAACGCGGCGCACAGCAGCCGTTGGCAGCGCATTACAGTTTGTCGCCCATATAGATCCCTGCCCATTCCCAGTTTCCGTGAATGTCAGGATCGACGGGAAAGTTTACTTTGCGGAAATATAAATACCATGTTGAGACATACTGGCTCCAGCCCCATGTTTTGAGATATGCTTCATTCGGCGTTGTTCCCTCGTCGAGATTTTTACTGTAATAAATACGCTGACCCCGCATATAGTTGCGCATGGAGAATTCTTCCTGAGAATTCGGATCCATTTCGTCCTGCTTCCATGACATGGAAAAGAAATTTACTTTTGAACGGTAATTATCGAGTGCCCGCCAGTCATAGTTGCTGATTGCTGTCTTTACGGCATTTTCAAGCGCCGGCAGGCTTTCAAACGTCCAGTCTTTTGATGAGTTATTAAAATCGACAAGCTGCCGGGCTTCGATGTATGCATTCGGTTCTCCGGCTATCTGTATTGTTGATGCATCGGGTTGTTCGAGGAACAGTGAGAACGATTTAAGGGCCGGACTCCAGTCGCTGTCCTGTTCATATTCAAGTGCGAGCCGCAGGTATAATTCCGTAATGCTTACATTTGAGGGGAATCTGTTTATCATTTCATTAAAATATTTAATACGGCTGCGGGGTGTTTTGCTTATTCTGATAAGATTTTTCAGACATATAAAGTGAATTGACTGGCCTTTTACGAGTAAGTCGGGATATTGTCGCAGAATTCTGTCAAAATAGTATTCTGCAAACGGTTCAGCACCTGTTGATAAATATGCGTACGCTGTCATTAACAACCAGTATGAATCATAGGTGTCGTCGGGATGTCGTTCAACCCAGTCTGTAAGGAAAAGAATTGCATTTTGATAATCTTTTACGGAAAGTTGATTGTTTGCTATTTGATTTACGATTGCATAACGGCTGCCTGAATCAAGATTCGGTTTTTTAAGCAGTTCTTTCAGCTGCTGCTGGGTTTGATTTATTGTATTCATGTTTTTTACTGACGATGATGAACATGCGCATAAAGTCATCAATGATGCAGTACAGACTGCTGCAAAAAAAAATTTCTTCACCATATTTTTTACTCTAACACAAGCGGGTTGTTATTGGCAAGACTTCATGTAAGGTGTATTCTATATAAATCATGAAAAAACGCGGTCCAAAATTTTATAATGCGGTCCTTGCAATAGGCATGCTGTTGATTGTTATCGGTTTTCTTATGTTCGTGATGTTTTCTGAAACATCAGAAGACGTGTCTTTCGTACTTTGGCCTGTATTATTGATAGTCTGCGGTGCATTTTTTTTGTATTTTACTATGTCTTTTACAAACAGTTCTTTTCACCTCTTTCTTGGATTACTGCTTACTTCTTCCGGTATCCTGTTTTGTCTCTGCATCGGCAGAATAATTCCCTGCAGCGTAAAAGAATGGTGGCCGGCAACTGTCGTTTTTACAGGTTTTTCGCTTTTTGCTTCAGGCTATTACAAACATCGGCGGGTACTTTTTGCGTATACATTTCCAGCTTTTACACTTACCGTACTCGGAGGTTTGTTCCTGCTTTTTTCCTTTCATGTTATCAGTATTTCATTCCGTCATTTTGTTGCGTTTGCAGGTCCTTTTGTTCTTATTGCTGCGGGTGTATTCATGGTATCTCTTTTTTTGTTTCAGAAAAAACACAGCAGGTTTCATATTACCGATGAAACTGATGCAGTAAATGACGATACGTTTTTTCCTCCGGAACAAGGTGATAACAGGTGAGCAGGTTTGCAAAGTCTACTCTCTTTTTTATTATACTCTTTTTTATGATCATCGGCCTTTTTTTTTCCTGTGGTTCGTTACCTGAAAAAGCTGCTGTAAATCAGGCAAAAGGGGAGTATCCTGCTGATAATACTGAAGGGTCGTCTGCGGGAGGAACGTCAATAGAAATTGATAAATCGAAAAAAAACAGTAGAACGTATTTTTCTGCAATCGACAGAGAAATTATGTCTGCTGTTGAAAACGGCTCTCCGGAGTCAATCCGTGCCGCAGTTTCGGCCATCAGAAAGCCGGAACTTGATTATACGGAAACAGAAAAGGTGCTTCTCTCTGTGATGGCTGCTGTCATGGAGATGGTCTGGCCGTCTGAGAAAATTGACTGGGATGTGCCGGAAGTAAGCACTGTGACGCCCTATCTGGGGGCGATTGATTCTGCCCGTAAAGGTGTTTATGATTTAAGTACCGGTAATGTTGATTTTCTGACACTTGTTCTGCCTTCAATCGTTGTTGTTTCAGCTGATAAAATTTCAGACTATGCGCGGACTGCAGAACAGGCTTTAACGGACGGACTTCGCATATGTCCGGATTCGGTGCTTGCACATTATCTTCTTGGAATACTCTATGAGAAGACAGGCAGGAGCAGCGATGCGCTTTCTCATTTTGTATCAGCATCTCAAGGTGCGCCTTCGTGCCTTGAAACATCATATGCCCGTGCGGTCTGTCTTAAGAATCTGGGACGAATGGATGAATCGTCTGCAATTGCAGGAATGCTTGTTGCCCGGTATCCGGCTGACATACGAATTCTTAAATTGTGTGCAGAAACTTCATTTGCGTTAAAAAGTTATTCTGCGGCAGAGGAATATGTTGCCCGTGTGCTCCAGCAGGATCCGAATGATCTTGAATATATTCTGTTCCGTGCACGTATTCTTACAGAGAAAGGTGACTATATCCGGGCAGCATCGCTTCTTGACGTATATGCACGCCAGAACAATACATCGCGCGATTACCTGCTGCTGCGTGCACGTATTCAGCGTGACTGGAGTAAGAATATATCTGCTGCCGTGTCTACAATCGAGACAGCACTTGCAAAGTATCCTGATGATGTTGATATCCTTTTGTTTGCCGCTCAGCTGGCGTCTGTAACAGATGCTGCCGTCGGCGGTAGAACATCAGAACAGCTTGCTGAGGCTGTCCTGATGTCAGATCCTGACAATATAGAAGCACTCCGGTATCAGATTGAAGGAATGGTTGAATCCGGGGCATGGCCGAAAGCATATGTTTTGAGCAAAAAAATTCTTGCAAAAGATAATTCACACAAGACGGTATTTACTCATATCCGTATTTGTCTTGAACTTGGTAAAGCAGATGAAGCATGGAATCTTATTTCACCGCTCTATCATGATAATCCTGATGATGAGGATGTACTACAATCGTATATTGTGGTGCTTACGCGGACGGGGCGTGCCTCACAGGCTCTTTCGCTTATAAACTCCCGGTTGCAGAGTGCGTCACCAAAAATGAAAAGTTTCTTCTATTTTAGAAGAAGTTTTCTTGATTCGGGGCAGGATCAGATGCTTGCTGATCTCCGGTCGAGTCTTATTGCAAATCCGCGGAATGCGGATGCTTTGTTCCGTCTGTATCAGTTATATTACAACCAGAAAGATTATCTTAAAGCCCAATATTACCTGAAACAGGTGATTGCGCTTGATCCGAATAATGCAGCAATGCGGAAGCTTAATGACGATCTGATAAAGCTTATAAAATGATTACCTGCCCATCCTGTTGGGCAAGTTGGTTTTACTCTTGACTGTCTACTTCGTGCATGATATTCTTGTAAAACTGATATCTTTGTCAGATTTTACAGAAAAACAGGAAGGATATTTCTATGTCATTTGTTCCATTCTTACAGTCTGCCGGCAGCGCGTCTACAACAGGCGGTTTTTTATCATCAGCGGTACTGATGGTTCTGCTTATTGTAATTTTTTATTTCTTTTTAATTCGCCCGCAGAATAAAAAACAGAAAGAAACTGAAAAAATGCTTGCAGCTCTTAAAAAAGGTGATAAAGTTGTTACAATCGGCGGTATTCACGGAGTTATTTCTTCTCTGAAGGAAAAAACTGTCATCGTAAAAGTTGATGACAATGTAAAATTGGAATTCAGCAGGTCTGCAATCTCCGGAGCAGAGAATGAACCGGCTGTAAATGAAAAATCTGCAAAAGATAAGAAATCTTCAGACAATACAGCTTCTGTCCCTGCAGAAACATCTGAAGAAAAGAAATAATCTGGAGAAATCAAAATGAATAAGCGTACTCGTTTTGTAATTCTTCTTGTTGTTCTTGCTGTCTGTTTTGCTTTTTTGTGGCCTTCAATCAGCTGGTACTGG
>Ga0172378_10007259_pt1 | contig 10316 bp, 8 predicted proteins | sample GrowelOW332metaG_FD_119755 | JGI IMG/M metagenome (GOLD analysis project Ga0172378, IMG submission 119755) | Groundwater microbial communities from an aquifer near a municipal landfill in Southern Ontario, Canada - Pumphouse #3_1 metaG | ecosystem: Environmental > Aquatic > Deep subsurface >... | reverse complement strand
TGCCAGTGATTCTGCTGAGTAATCATAGAAAGCAGTTCCGTTCTTTATGCCGATACGGAAACCGTTCGCAAGTGTTTTATCCGGTTTTATCTCAAGACCTTTTGCAATCTCGTTCTTGAGTGCGGCTGTAAACTGAGACTGAAGTTCTTTCAGATCATTCTCGTTAAGAAGAACAGAAATATCTTCTGCATCTGTATTCTTAGCCCATGCCTTAACTGTCTCCGGTATAATTTTTACCAGCAAATCACTGGAATACGCTTTTGCAGTTTCTGACTGCACGATTTTATCGAGTTCCTCAACAAGAGAATCACGGAAAGACAGAATCATATTTCGTCCCGCCTGCATAATCGCGTCTTCACTTGCCTTTTCCATACGCTTTGTTTCGGCTTTAGCATTTTTAATAATGCTTTCTGCTTTCTCTTCTGCTGCAGAAACAATTTCTGCGGCCTTTTTCACGGCATCCGCGATTATTTTCTCAGAAGATTTTTCTGCGCTCGCTACACCGTCTTTTTTGATCCTGTCGATCAGTTCCTGTAATTGGACATCCATTAAAAACCTCTCAAAAACCTCATAAAGTAGTACTTACCTAAATCATAATGATTAAAACGCTTAATTTCAAGGAAAACAGGTCTATTTTTTTTGACCATTAATTAAAATTTAAATCCATATACCGTTACGGCCTTATATTTTTCTCCCGGCAAAAGAATACAGGATGGAAAATCTTTTTTATTTGGTGAATCGGGGAAACATTGTGTCTCAAGACAGACAGCTCCATGTTTTTCATACACTTGTCCGTTTTTTCCAACTATACCGCCTATCCAGTTGCCGGTATACAATTGAATGCCTTCCATATTTGAATCAACTGTCATGCATCTTCCGGAAACAGGTTCTGTAAGTTCTGCAACACGAACAATTCTTTCATCAGACACGGGAGATCCGCAATGAGGATTATCAGGATCATAGGAGTGCGTAACATAACAATGATCATACCCGTTTCCCGTTTCCTTAATATCATGTCCAATTTTTTTATCGGTTCTAAAGTCAAACGGTGTATTTTCTACGTCCAGTAGTTTTCCTGTCGGAATCAGTTTACTGTCTATATCAAGGGTATAATCGCAGCTGAGCTTAAGTATATGATCGTCAACTGTTCCACTTCCCGCAAGATTAAAATAGGAATGATTTGTAAAGTTTACCGGACAGGCTTTATCAGTAACGGCGGTATACCTGCAGGTAATATTGTTCATATCATCAAGCAGATATGTCACCTCTATTTTCATATTACCGGGAAAGCCTTGCTCCCCATCATGAGAAAAACGGGTAAATTTTACTCCTGCCTGTGTTTTATTATTAACTGTTTTTGCATGCCACACTTTTTTGTCCCACCCGGAAAACCCGCCGTGAAGCATGTTTTGTCCATCATTTTTATCGAGTTTATACTTTGTTCCGTCAAGCGAAAAAGACGCTTTGCCTATTCTGTTTGCAAACCGTCCGATAAACGCTCCGAAAAAACACGTCCCTGTAATATATCCATCGAGGGTCGAATATCCGAGTACGACATCGCTGAATCCACCCGACGAATCAGTTAACACGACGCTTGTAATCGTACATCCGTAGTCAGTTACAGAAAAAGACATCCGCTTATTCTGTATGGTATACAGTGTCACTTTTGTTCCGTCAGAAAGCACCCCAAAACGCTGTTTTGAAATTTTCATACTACGCTCCTATAAAAGTAAACAAAGCTTAACATGGATTCAGGAAAACAGCCTGCATCCATCCATTCTCCTTAACTGTTCATATCAAGCACCATCTGAACTTCAGACAGAGAACAGGACAACTTTTTTGCTATCTGTTCAACAGAGAGTCCTGTTGATGCAAAATCAGTCACTAGTTTATTAAAATTCTTTTTAGGCTCCACAGGTGTCTCTGAAAAATAAACTTTCGGTGCAATTACAGGAACTTCCGCATAGGCAGTTCCATCTTCTCTTACAACCATTTTTGTCTGAGTGCCGGAATCTTTTGTGCTTTCATCAAAAAGTGTTTTTTGCACTCCTGCCGCCCGAATTCCTGTATCAGTAACTTCATATGCAGATTCAGGACGCGGCTTTGTAATACCTGCTGTATGTTTATAAATATCTGCTGCCCGTTTTTCTGCTGCAGGGGTTCTATTCACCGCAGTCCGGAGTTCCTGAACAGATGCCAGTTTTTCCTCTTCCACACGTGCAAGTGCAATATGCCGGTCAGCTTCAGCAATAATCAACTTTAACTTCTGAATTCGATCATCCATAAGATTTATATTCCGCTCTGCATTTCTGTTGATATCGAGTATCATATTGTTCATTTCTGACCGCGTTTTGGCAATAACATCATCCGTAGAAAATAATTTCTTAAATTTAACAAGAAGAACAATCCAGAGAACAATAGTAAGTATTCCGATAGTAACAACAAATACTGCCAATTCTACCTCGTAATATTTATATGCTGTCCTAAATAGGATTCGCGTATTCCGTCATCTTCAGATTTTTCATCAGTTTCTGTTTTGTTTTGTTTCTGCCGTTTTCTGCCGGCAGAATTACCAGTTGTACCGCTCTGCCCCTCATCTTTGATTACAGGAGACTTCTCATCACCATCGGCAGCCCGATGTACTTTATCAGCAAGTTCCTTATTTTTCTGTACAACATTCTGCTGCTGCATAGCTTCAGTAAGCTGCGGCCCTTCCTGGGCACGTGCAACTGTTTGTGCTACGTTTGCCATCTGAGAATACATTGTCTGAAGGTCAATTGGTTGAATAGCCATCTGGTGCCTTTATTTCTGCTGCAGGCGGTTCATATTTACCTCGCTTTACAAAACTGTTCTCATAATAGAATGTAACACTTGTAACTTCATTATGAACCTCATCGAGAACATCCCTCACATATATTTTTACACCGGCATATACAGTCCCTGATGCTTTTACTTTTCCTACAACTTTGAGTTCGCGCAGATGCTTCTGAAGTTTTTCTATTTCCGTCGACATTTCTCCAGATTCTGTACTGATCTGATCTCTACGTTCCTTAAGTTTATTAAGATTTTCTTCCTTGTCTTTAGGAAGTATACGACGTATTTTTTTCTGATTTTCCAGCGTAGAAATATCAAGATCAACATTTTCAAGTTCTTTTACAAGATTTCCCTGCTTGTCCTGCAATTCATCAAGGCGCTGCTTAGCCCGCGGATCGAAACCGACCTCCAGAATGGTCTCTGCACCGCCACCCGGAGAACCTATATTCTTTGCTGCTATTTCTTCGGTTGCAAAAAGATGTCCACCTGTAATCTGAGCTTTTTTGCCATTAAGAATAATATTTTTCATGGCTGTTATTTCAGAATTCATAATACTGTCTGTAACAATAACAGAATCCTCAACTTCAACTTTTGCTGCCTGAATAAACTTTGCCCATAGTGATTTCTTGCTTATAAGACATCCTTCATCTTTGCCGAACACTCCCTGTTGAACAATTATATCTCCCCCTGCATTTATTATGCACCTGCCAACTGTTCCACTTACCTCGATATTACCGGAAGCATCTACGTTGAAGCCGTCTTCAACATTTCCCTTTACCATAACGGTGCCAAGAAATTTAATATTTCCTGTTTTTATATTCACACCATCAAGCTGAAGGAGCGGCTCCACGGTAATCTTTCCTGCTACGAGCATAACCTGTCCGTCTTCTTCTGCAATTACCGTAACACCATCGGAGTCAAGTCTGACGTTCTGTCCGAGCGGTATGGGAATATCTTTTCCGTTTTTTGCTTCAAGATACCTGCCGAATAACGTTTTCCCGCCCTTTCCGCGTTCTGCTGGTATTTTCTGCGCCAGACGGCCTCCCTTGATAACGTTCTGAATAAGATTGAGTTCTTTAAAATCTACCTGTCCGTTTGCAGATTCTTTTGCATGAAGTTTTGTCGGATCGGTTTCAAAATCATACGCTATATATGCATCCCGTCCATCGACAGGAGGAATGCCGGCGGCAATTTCATAAGGCACATTATATACAGGATTATCAACAAATTCCGATATTTTATCGTCTTCAATTCCTGTGGTAACTCCCTGAGCCTTAAGCGTACGTTCTATCATTGAAACAGAAACATCGGCTCCGCTCATTGCCGGAGCAGTTGCTGTAATAGTAGCCTTCATTTCATCTTTTGAAATATCAATCGATATTACAGCATCACCCGCGGAAACATGTTTATATTCGCCTACTGGCTGATATTCTTTTTCTGTTCCCTGTTTTATATATTTCTGAACAAGATCTTCCTCTATTGTAATTGTATCAGGACGTTTCAGATGCTGCAGTATTTCTCTTTCATCAACAGGTTTTCCGTTCCCTGAAGGCAGCAGTATTTTGATCATTATCTGGGATCCGAAATGACGTATATAATATAAACCGTCACTGTTGATTATATGCTGCTCTTCTATTTCACTTTCGTCGCCAAACAGATCATCATTGACCGATTTTTTGGACAAATTCAAAGTTGTCGGATTCTGATAAATTCGCAGTTTCCACGGTTTCTTCCCAATGCCAAGAAAACCGTCACTCCCTTTTTCTACAACTTCATATTCAAGATTTGCCGTTTTTGTATCAAGCTGGACTGATGCATCAGCTAATGCTTCGTCAACAGAATCTGCATTGACATCAACATTATGCATTTTATTATCACGGTCGAGAAAAAGCTTCATATCTTCACGAATATTTTCCAGCGATACCATATTTCTATATTATTCCCTTGCGTAGATTCGTCAATTTCGCACGCAGCCGGAGATTCGCTTTCGTATGGAGTTGAGAAATTCGTGACTCACTCACGTTAAGAACCTGTCCTATTTCTTTAAAAGTCAGATCCTCATGATAATACAGAACGATTACCATTTTTTCTTTTTCGGGCAGTTCATTTATTGCCTGTACAATTACTTTCTTTATTTCTTCCCTTTCGACTACAGCATCAGGATTCATGCTTGAAGGAGATTCTATACTGTCTCCAATGGACATATTTCCTGAGTCATCACCATTGTACCAGACGTCGTTTAGTGAAAGAACACTCGTTCCTGACACTTTCATAATAGCACGATGGTAATCGTTTTCGCTCATTCCCAACGCATCGGCTATTTCCGTATCACTTGCAGTGCGTCCGAGTTTTGACTCAAGTCCGTTGATAGTATCTTCTATTTCCCGGGATTTTTGACGCACAGAACGGGGAACCCAGTCTATCTGACGAAGTTCATCAAAAATGGCACCTCGTATTCGTGTTACAGCATATGTTTTGAATTTTACATTTTTTTCCGGATCATATTTTTCTATTGCATCAAGCAGACCGAACTGGCCGAATCCTACAAGATCATCAAATTCGACACTATTGGGCATTCCGACAGAAATTTTACCAGCGACGTATTTCACAAGCGGCATATACTGACGTATAAATTTATCTCGAAGTACAGGTGATTTTGTTTTTCGGTATTCCGCCCAGAGGCTATCTTCTTCTTTTTCATCATTGACCTGATCTGCCATATATACTCACCTTTATTAATTTTCTTTATCTTTTGCCAATACTGTACTTATAGCTCTTGCCATAACAGCAGCATCTTTTCCGTCTGCTTTTTCATCATTTTGTTTAGTAGTACCTGCTTTTGAAAAATCAGAATCTTCTATTATATTATCATCGGAACCTGAAGTCTTCAAATCTTTCAAATCAGGGAGTTCATCCAGTGTATCGTTTTCAAGATTTTGAACATCCTCTGTATCATCAAAATCAGCTGCAGGTTTTATTGTAACAGGCTTCACGGCTTCGGTGCCTGACAGATTTTCAGCATTTTCCTGAAGAGATACAGGGACAAAACCTTCTTCAGATACAGAGCTGTCTGCGACTTCAGGAATTTCTTTTCCGGAATCAGTCTGATCAAGTTCATGAATAGTATCTATATCATTGACAGGTGACTCCGGCTGTTTGCTGAAACCGGAAATAGTATTCCCGTTTTCCGAATAATCACTTTTATTGAGCATCTGATGATTATTTCCAACAAAAAACTGCGGCGAATTTTCTTCTATCGGGAGTTCCTCATCCTGCACGGTTATATCTACTACACCGCCGGTTTTTGGAGCCGTATCGACAGCGCTTTCCGCCGATACAGTCTGTCCGTCGACACTAAGAACACCTTCCATAAGAAACTGAATAAAAAGAGCTAATGCTCCGAACACTGCGCCGAAAATCACAGCCAGAAGGAGCTTATGACCGAATCCGCTGTGTGAAAATAATCCTGCCGTGAAAGACAAAAGAAAGCCGCATACTGCAAAACCAATGGTAAACCTGATATTTTTCATATGGACCTCCCTTCAAAGCGTTATATGCAGATAATATACCTATATTATATTACATTTACAGATAAAAATACAGTATATAATGATTACTTCTTTTTACCTAAAAATTTTCTCAGGAAGCTTGATACACCTTCATTTTCTGAAGGTCCGGTTTTTTCAATGCGTCCGATAATATGTTTTATACACATTGCCGGTTTTGATGTAGGATTAACAACGATAAAAGGTTTTTGCCTGATTACTGATGCCTGTACGACAGGATCATCATAAACAAAACCAATATACTCAACTTTGTATCCAAGAAACTGTCCTACAATCGTTATAATCCGCTCTGAAATTCTCTTTCCTTCATCTGCTGAATGAACACGATTCACAAGCAGTTTAAGGTTTACCGGATGTTCAACAATTTCAGTCGTTATAATTTTAATTATTCCGTAAGCATCGGTAATAGCGGTAGGCTCAGGAGTTGTTACTACATATACTTCATCTGCGGCGGCAACAAACTGCAGCACATTATTCGCTATGCCTGCTCCTGTATCTATAATTATAATATCGGCTGTACCGAGAGAGCTGAATTGTTTAGCAAAATCATCCAGTTCTTCTACCGACAGATTCGCGATTTTTGAAAAGCCGTTTGCTCCTGCAATAAATTTTATCCCGAATTCGGTATCAAGAATTATTTCTTTCATCGTCTTCTTTTTATTTATGACATGCATAAGATTGTATGTGGGAACAACGTTAAGAAGTACGTTTACATTTGCCATTCCAAGATCACCATCAATGAGGATAACTTTTTTACCTATCTGGGCATATGCTATGGCCATATTAACAGCGACATTCGTCTTTCCAACGCCGCCTTTCCCGCTTGTTATTGCAATAATCCGGGTCTTATGTCCGGTCTTATCGGATGCAGACGTTCTTTTCTCCGGTATGTCGTTTTTCATCAGTTCTCTTAATTCTTCAGCTTGCTCTTCCATCGTTATTTTTCTCCAAATACATCTTCAATATGAACACGGTCTACATCAAATCCTGACAGGTTGATAAGAAAATTTATGACATCGGCATGACGGAGATTTCTTGTTACGTATTGTCCGTCCGTTATATATGACAGCCCCTTGTGTTTTTCATGCAGGACGCTGATGATATTTCCGTACTGGTGAGATTCATCACATTTCGTTACTATGACGGAATTGTAATGAAACGGCTCATAATTTTCCATTATATTTTCCAAATCACGAGCCTTGGTCGATGCAGAAACAGACAAATATACATCGGGATTTAACCCATCTATTTGAAGCAGTGACTTCATCTCGCCTATATGAACAGAATCATTGGGACTGTATCCGCTTGTATCGATAAAAATTGCATCAGCACTGTCTTTTTTTTCATCATAAATTTTACGCATATCTTCAACAGTCTCTGCCTTTTGCACCTGAGTACCAATTATATCGCCATATTTAGAAATCTGTTCATATGCGCCGACACGCATACTGTCTATTGTTACTATACAAAGTTCCGGCAACCCCAGATGTGCCTTTTTGGCATCCATTACCATTTTTACGGCAAACTTTGTAATTGTTGTGGTCTTTCCAACCCCTGTCGGACCGACGATAACGACGACATGAGGCGGCCGCATTACTTTTTCAGGAGTAATCGTTATGGATTCGCCTATCCAGTCAACGACTTTACGTTGTACAGTTTTAAAATCCTCAAGAGCTTCAAGAGAAAATGATGATTTAATTCTGGCGGAAATATCTGAAATGTAAGAGTATGTAAATTCGTTATCCGCCAGAAGTTCTTCGATTTTTTTTACAGTCGGATGTTTTTCTGACGAAGTAACAGAGATATTCTGAATCTGTTTTGTGAGAGTATTCTGCAGTTCGCTGAATTTCGTATCCAATGTTGTCATCTGGTTTGAAACAGCTGCTGCCTTTAAAAAATCATCACGATTCTTCCGGAATGCTGCGATTTCATCATCTGAAGTCTTTTGTAACTGCACTGAAGCGACAGGAGAACTAAAGTCACCGCTATTGTTCACTGTATAAGTAACTTCTACCCATTCCTTCTGCCCCAGACCGAGAAATCCTCCGTGGAGAATCTGACGCTTCCCGCGTATCGTATATTCATGTCCGAACATTTTAAACAGTCTCTCTTTACATTCAGAAAGAGTTGCTGCTGATATTTTCTGTACTGGTACGTCCTGCTCTCCATTATACATTTTGTATATTTACCCCTTTGTCTTCTGCTATTTCTCCGAGTATTTCAACTTTTATATCCTTGCCTGCGGTAACTATTTCCCTGTCCGATATAACGATTATATCGGGCATTTCACGTTCAGCCGAATTCCAAACCAGACGTCGTACAATCGATGCACTCATAACGATTGGGAGAAAACCTCTGCTGCGCATACCATTATATGCATTATGCATCACCGTATCCCATTTTCGGGAATCGACAGGATCCAGTGCTGCGTAAGGCTCAGAACCGTCCTGCATGTGTACCGTATGATCAAGTAACATCTGTGACAGATCCTGAGACAAACTCATTATTTTTAACGTGTTATCTTCGTCAACATACTGCCGGCATATCTGCAAACCGAGTGATTCCCGGACTTTCTCGGTAAGATCCCACGTATTATGTGTGATGGCGCTGTAATTCGCAAGAGTTTCCAGAATTACAACAATATTGCGTATCGAAACTCGTTCCTGAAGCAGCGCACGAAGAATCTTCTCTATCTCGCCATACGTAAATTTTTTATCGCCGTTAAGTACTTCGTCAACAACAACAGGATTCGTCTCTTTTACGCGGTTAATAATCGTTGATACTTCCTGACGACCAAGTATCTCCGATGCGTGAGATTTTATTATTTCAGTAAGATGGGTAGCGATTATAGTAGGCGGATCAACTACTGTATATCCGTTTCGTTCTGCTTCGGAACGTTTTTCCTCCGGAAGCCATATTGCAGGCATACCAAATGCAGGATCCTTTGTTTTTTCTCCCTGCAGTTCCTCTACGACATTACCTGTATTCATGCACATGTAATAACCCAACCGGATTTTACTTTTCCCTGCTTCAATCCCGCGTATTTTGAAACTGTATTCATTGGGATCGAGTGTCATGTTATCGACGATACGTATTGGAGGAACAATAAGTCCCATGTCAAGTGCAGCCTCATGACGTATTCTTGTAATACGTTCAAGAAGTTCTGCCCCTTTTTCTTTATCCACGAGAGGAATAAGCGCATATCCCAGTTCCAGTGAAAGCGTATCGAGAGGTGCTATGGACTCTGTATCGGCCGGACCTCCTCCCTTCTGATTCTTTCCCTTTGCAGCTGCAGCCGCAGCTGCCGCCTTTTCCTTTTCATTCTTCTGCGAGCGTGTAATCCGAAACCCGATATAAAAAAATAACGATCCCAGAATAACGAGCAGAACTGTAGCCCCCGCACCATTGCGTATAAAAGATATTCCCATAAGAGCAAGAGCTGCCCCTACTATTTCATATACATAACCTGAAACGGTGAATTCCTGTTTAAGCTGTTTATCAAACGGTTCGTCTGAACTTGAACCGGTGACTATAAGGCCGGTTGCAAAAGACATCATAAGAGACGGTATCTGCGACATCAGACCGTCTCCGATTGTAAGTTTTGAGTACGACAGGATGGAGTCTGCTGCAGACATATGATTAAGTACCATTCCCACGACAAATCCACCGACAAGATTTATGACCGTTATAAAAACACCTGCTTTGACATTGCCTGAAACAAACTTTGAAGCACCATCCATTGTTGAATAAAAGTCACTTTCCCGCCGGACAGCAGCCTTCTGCACCTTTGCCTCATCCTCGGTGATTGCTCCGCTGTTCAACTGGGACTCAATGTCGAACATCTTTGAATTCATCGAATCAAGCGAAAAGCGTGCTGCTACTTCGGAAACGCGGGTTGCACCTTTTGTAATAACGACGACCTGTACAACAATAAGA
>Ga0172378_10007258_pt1 | contig 10317 bp, 7 predicted proteins | sample GrowelOW332metaG_FD_119755 | JGI IMG/M metagenome (GOLD analysis project Ga0172378, IMG submission 119755) | Groundwater microbial communities from an aquifer near a municipal landfill in Southern Ontario, Canada - Pumphouse #3_1 metaG | ecosystem: Environmental > Aquatic > Deep subsurface >... | reverse complement strand
ATTTCATTTTATTTTTTGTATTTTTGTCCTCGGTTTAAAAAAGGGTTGTTATCTCAGTTGGTTTAGAGCATTACTTTGATAGGGTAGGGGTCACTGGTTTGAATCCAGTACAACCCACATAGTTACAGTGGTTTCTTAGTTGTCGAGTAACAAAATAGTAACAAAATAGTAACAAAGTTCAACATTATTTCATAAGTGGAAGTTATTCAACTTTAACATTTACCACCTTCCTGATTCTTTTCAGGTATTTGTATTTTCTTTTAACTTAGCAAGTATTTTCTTTAGGTCTTCTATTCTTTTTAAATTTCCTGCTCTAAATCTATCCATTTTCGGTATTTCTAAATACTTTTTAAACCGCGCAATTTCTTTTTCAAAATAAATTATTTTATATTCAGAAAGTGTGGTTTTACAGAATACTTTCACTTGATTAAAAACGTCATTTTGAGTTAAAAAAATGTTATTGTTAATTTCAGAAATATCAAATGTTTTCAATGCACCCTCCTCAGAAAACCATCCCATTCTTCCAGTAATTGTTATTAGAGTATCATTCTTAAGTTTAATATTGTACTCGTGCCAAAAACTTTCATCTTCAAAAATTTCAGCTACATTTTTGATGTTTCTTTTAGGAATCTTGATTTCCCATAAATTCTGGATGTTCGTTTTATCCATAAATATTTTCTCAAACGAAAATGAAATATCTTCCGGAAAGTAATTAATGCTACTAAATGGATTATTTCCCATTCTATAATCTTCATACATTAAAAAAGATATAGTTTCATCATCATTATCAATTGTACCCACTATTGAATGAAGGCTTTCATCAAAATCTTCGTATATAAGCCTGATTTCTAAATCAAGTAGGTCGTCGCCCAAATAATTTATTTTATGTTTCATCAACTTTTTGGTTTTCTTTAAAAAATTAATTTCAAACAAGCCTAAAACTTTGATATAAAATTGTTGCTTCTTTTTGTCAATTTAATTTCAGAGTATTATTTTAACGCCTCTTTAATTATTCGCACTTCTTCAATACTATCTAATGTTTCCAGGTTGTTGCGTACCGGGTGGTTGGGGTCGTACAAACGTTCAAATTCGCTTTGGATAATGGCAAGCTTTTCTTCCGGGCTCATACTATCAGTTATTGGTTTTAAATTGCCCAAATGTTTGAGGATTTCTTTGTTGGCGGTTTTGAGTTCTTCTGAGAAATATAGTTCATAGACAAGAGCATCATTTAGGGTTTTAAAAAAATTTAGACTTAACAACTCACTTCCAAAATTACTCCCTGTTTCTATATATTGATATAAAATCTGAAGGTTTGTATTTTCAATATATTTTAAGGGTAATTTTTTAATATAAGTCGCTTTTACTTGACTGAATACTCTGCCTTTACTTTCCTGTGAAATTTCTTTGTATAAAAAATTATAGAGTTCACTATTGAGCAGAAGCGTAATTGGCTCTAACTTATAGTTATAACCTTTTTTATTAATTATGACGTGAACAGTTTTATCACAAAGTTGAGCACCTCTATCTATAGCTGCAATTATCTTATTCGAAGTTTGTCTGTAACAAATCTTAGGATTCACCTTTAGTATTTTTTTACTAAATCTAAAAGTATCAACAACAGGGTCTAAATAATCTTTATAATTATATCTTAAGAAATTTGCAGCTTTGTCAATGTGAAAAGGTTGGATTTGAGTTCCTTTTAGGTAAGATATATCTTTCTCATTTTCACTGGTTTTTAGAAATACTCTTTTCCCGATGGAGTTAGAGCTTCTTGTTTTTCCTGCTCCTTTTGACCAATAATTAAATCCAACATCTTTTATAAGAAAAACATCATCGAACTTAGTTTTAGTTTTTTGAATAATTTTATTAAATGCTGGATGTTTTGGTATAATTGATGATTCAAAATCTTTTTTAAATATTTCTATGTTATTATTTACTGGTAGTTTCCCTTGAAAAATACTATACTTTTGATTTGTACTCTTGGTCGATTTAGTTAGGTGAGTAATTGATACAAAAACAGTAGGGTCGTTAAATACACTATGGCTTTTAAAATCTATTACCTCTAAAAGGTTGAAGTATTTTGAGATGTGTTTCCTGAATTCTATGAAGTAATCACCATTTAAAAATGTGTTTGGAGAAATGTAGATTAAACTACCCGATTTATTTAATAAATTTAATCCATTTTGAAAAAAAGCAATGTAAATGTCATTATTCCTTTTAAATGTGCCATATAATAATTCATAAATAGCTTTAAGGCTTATATCGTATTCGATTTTGTATGGGGGATTGCCAATTACAATATCAAATCCCCCTTTTGAGTGCCATACTTCGGAGAAGAAAAGCTTAAAATCAAAACCAATATTGTAACCTGCAAAGCTTTCAGCAGAATCAAGCAGTTCGCGAATCTTTGTGTTTATTTGGGTGCGAAGTTGTTTCTTCTGGCTTTCTTTCGTTTCTGCATAAAAGTGTCGCTTCAAGTTTTCCAACTCTTTTTCCACATTTAAATCATGCATGGCATTTTCAGGCATACCAATTAGTGAGCTACCACAAACTATTTTATAGTCGAGATTAGGCAAGGTTTCAATGGGGTCGAGGTCGTCTTCGTCAACAACCAACGAGAGCCACAAACGCAAACGAGCAATATCAATGGCAGAAGCGTCAATATCAACGCCGTAAATGCTTTCCTGTATAATGTGGCGTTTCAGGCGATACACATAACGGCTTTCGCTGTTGTTTTTATCGTTAGGGTCAAAGCCATTGATTTTCAGTTTTTCAGAAAAATAAGCCGGACTTAAATGGGGTTTTATTACCAATTGAGCATTTACCAGTTCGTGCAGCATACCCACGGGAAAAGCGCCGGAGCCAATAGCAGGGTCACAAATTCGGATTTCTGTCAGCTTTTTATCAATCAGATCGGCATGTTGGCGTATGCTTTCCGGGATAATGTATTTGTAATCCTTAGTTTCTTTACCCGTTTTGGCAACACGCTGGTCGTGTTCTAAAGCAAAATGCCCATTACGAATATAGGTTTCAATATCAGTTTTCGGAACTAGTGCTTTTCTTTTATGTTCTAATTCAATTTTGGCTTGCCCTTTTTTATTGGTACTTCCACCTATAAATGCCAGTTGGTCGCTGTCGATGGGTTGGTAAATGGATGTATAATCATTTAATGCATTATCCAAATAATGTATCAGGCTTTCCTGGCACATATAATGTACAATTTCGCGAGGTGTGTAAAAAGCGCCTTTGCTTTTCCGCTCCACAATATCGAGCATATTTTCAAAAACTTTACCTAACATTTCTGGGTCAACAGCTACTTCCTTATCCAGCGGTTCATCCTCTTTGATGGTAAAATTGTAGCGGTCGAAAACATCCAGCACTCCGGTTCCAATATCGCCAGCTTTGTTTTTTTCCGTATTGCGGAATAAATTTTCAGGAATGGTAATGTTAGCCTTTTGCCAGACGTATTCAGCTTCGAACAAACCACCGTTCAGGAAGGGAATACGGCAATTGAAACGTTCGTAAAATGAATTTTCATTGTTCCTTTCTTTTGCAAGTGCGTCGTAAAACAGGTATTGTAAATAATCTTTAAAGAAATTCTTACTTTCCTTTTTAGCTGTGTCAAACAAATCCTGAATAAAACGTTTATCTCCTAAGCCCCAATGTTCGGTTTTGGGTACACCCATCCATCCTTTTTTCTGCAGAAAATAAAGGAAAACAATCTGTCCCAGCAGTTTCTTCGTAAAACGGGTATTGTCGATATTTGCTTTGGTTAGTTCTGTTTGTATGTGTGTATCTTTTTCAAAATGCTCATATAACTTCACATACAAATCCTTGTACTGAGTAAAAAATTCATCGGTTACTTTCTCAATACTAAATGCATTTTCAAGTTCTTCGAGGGTGGGATTGCTGCTTACATTTTGCAGTATAGGTAACAATTGATTTTTAGCCGTGTATGATTTTTCGTATTCCCCAACCAAAAAAGAATAGCGTTTTGCAGGCGTAAATTCTTTTCGGGTTTTTACTTTTTGTTTTTCTTGGTCTAAGTACGACTGATGTTCAAGTTTAATAAAAGAGAAACGCCAATCGGCGCCATCATCTTCTTTTGAATAAAAAGCAACCAAAGCACAGTCTTTTTCGAATTTACTTAGGTGCTTAATTACAAAATTCCGTAATGTGGTTCTTGCCCGTTCTAATTTTAAAACACTTTTCACCTCTACTATCAAAATGTCGAGCGCTTCGCCATTAGGGTCTATATACTTGCCAATTCTTTTGTAGGTATTAATATGTTCTTTGTAGTCATCCCAAATATAATTACCGCTATAGGTATTACTTTTAGGCTCGATATCATTCAACAGGTTTTTAATAAAAAGTGAAAACTGACTTTTCTCAAACCTTTTGCTGAAGGTGTCTTCGATAAGGTGAATGGCAGTATTTTTATCCATGATTATTTAATGATGTATCCTGATAATATGACTTCACGTTTTTGAAAAGCTCTTTTTGAATTGCTATTTTCAATGGCAACGGCTCGAATATGCTTTCTCAAAATACTGATTGTCTCTAATGGGTCGATGGTTTTTTCCAGTTCTTTTTTAATGTCGCGGGCAGTTCGTTTTGCCATTGTTCCCGCAGCCAAAATATTTTTCACACTGCGGATAAATTCATCATCAGAATCGGTAAACGTTTTACAGTTTTTAAATGATTTATCTTTTAAGCGGTTTTCGATGTATTTTACATTTGAACGACCACCTGGCGTTTTTTGAGGTTCATCACCAATTGTGGTGTCCAATTCGAAGCGAGCCCTATTTGTTTGTAAAAGATGATAGTAATCATCCGGTATTTTTGCCCTTTTGGTTAATTGATTACATTCCAAATTATAAACTGCATCAAAAAAGGTTATTTCATCGGCACTACCGTTTTCGTTTAAATAGAATTTTTTGAGTTTGCCAATCCTGAAAAAAGTTAGCAATCGATTTGATTCAATTTCCGATTTAGTAAATCCTGAGCGTGCTTTCTTTGGCAAGTTTTTTATTTTTTGGAATAAATCGGGATTTTCATCCCTTATTTTTCGCATCATTTCAAGATACTTCAATTCAGAATCACCTTCTTCATCTTCTCCTGTGTAAGCTTTTTTATTATTCAAAGTATTGAATAGCTCTTGACTTCCAATTTCCTCTCCATCGGAAAGGTATTTGGCATCTTCCCCCAAAATGTCGTGAAACATCTGAATTTTATTGGTGATGTTAATTTCCAGTCCAAGATAAGCATCTGATTGTGTCGTAGGAAAGAAGTTAAAAATATATACTTTATCAAATGCGCTTCCCAAACGATTCACACGACCGGCTCTTTGCAACACTCTGGTTGGATTCCAGGGTAAATCGTAATTGATAACCACATTTGAACGATGTAGGTTGATTCCTTCAGCTAAAACATCAGTCGCAATAAGTATTCTCAAATCATCAGATTGCTCGTTGGTTTTTCTGTTTGGGTCGTAATTAGCCTGGATAATATCCCTCGAAACAGTATGATTTGATATCAACTTTTTATCTGAATGTCGTCCTCCCTTGCTGGAATAAAACATTACCTGATTTGGAAATTCATCAATCAAGGCTTCATAAATGTAATCACCTGTTTCTTTTGATTCTGTGAATATTACAAGTTTGTTTTTTTTTAGTGATTTTGTTTTTTTAAGCTCAAAGATAAATTGTTCAAGTTTTGGATCAGAAACAACTTCTTGCCATAAATTTTTAATAGACTTCAGTATTTTTAAATCAAATTCCAAATTTGTTTTGAAATCTTTTTTAAAATCTTTCGAATCATATTTATTTGCTTTATCCTCTTCAACTAAACTATCTAATTTATCTATATCATCGTTATTAAGAAGGTCGTAAACATCTACTTTTTTACTTATATAAACGGTTCCTGAATCGAACATTTTGATAAAGTTCTCATAAGAAAGAATAAACCGGTCAATACTCATGCGGAAAGCGAAAAAGCTACTTTCAAGACGTTTAACAAGAATTCCCTTCATAAAACCACCAACATTTCGTTGTTGTTGTTTCTCAAATTCACTAAGGATTTTATTACCTACATAATAAAGGAGAGGCGTGTAACGAGTATAAGTAAATGCCTGAAGTTTTTTAATAGTTTCGTTAAATGTGTTTTCTAATTCTCCTTCATACTTGTAAACTATTTTTTGTGGATTTTCCATATCAGGGAAAGATAAACCTTGTTTCACCATATCTTCTTTAAAATAGGTAACAACGTCGGAACGGGTTCTACGAACCATTACATACCTTAAAATATTATTACGAATATCATTTGAAACCTCTTTAATTAATGCATGATAGGCAGGGTCATTTTTTTCTGCTTTTTTTAATTTGGTCTTTAATGAATTGAAAAACTTTTCAAGGTTTGGTACTCCTGGAATGGTTGATTGTTTGGGTGCCTGAAAAAGTTTTAACTGAGCAAATATATCATCAACCGTATTATTTAGTGGAGTAGCAGTAACTAAGATTACTTTTTTGCCCCGGCAAATATCTAACAGGTTAGCATACGACTGCGTGTTTTCATTTCTAAAACGGTGTGCTTCATCCACCACAACATAGTCATACCTATCCATCCCTTTTTTTATAATATGTTCCAGCTTGCCAAGTGATTCAACTTCAAAACTTCTAATGCCAAAATCAAACAATGAATCTTTCCAATAATCTTTCAGAACGGGCGGGCATATTACCAAAGTTTTCCCTTGAATTTGTTGTAGGAGTAATGCTGTTATAAATGTTTTTCCCAATCCCACGACATCTGCTAAGAAAACACCATTGTATGTTTCCAAAATTTTCTTTGCCTGAATTGCAGCCTGACTTTGATATTTTAATTTCATAAAACCGTCAGGTAAAAATGGTTCGAATTGGTCTTCTAAATTGATGTCTTCTTCAAGGTATTCATAGATTAATTTCAGATACAATTCGTATGGAGTAATTTCATCATTTAACCATGTTTTTTTTGTAATAGTGTCAACAAAATCATCTGAAATATCAACGGATTCTTTCCAAAGCTCATTAAATTGGGCTTCGGCAAATTTAACGTCCATGGTTTTCCGTAACTCAACATTAAATTCTCGATTTGTCACAAAACCAGATTCGGAAAAATTACTTGAACCAGTTATAACAAAACCATAGTCTCTGTCTTCGGGATGAAATCTACCGATGTAAACTTTAGCATGAATATTTTTAGATGGGTAAGCTCTTATTTCTAATTTCTTCCCGTTTCCCCCAATTGATTTATCAATCTCTTGGTTTTTACATTCTGATTTTAGAAACTCAATAAACTTTCTTATTCCAATTTCTAACTTGTTATCATTTTCATCACTTGTTTCAATTTCTATCTGTAGGTTTTCCTGAAATTGTTTTTTTGTTCTTTTGTGTGATTCAAAATCAATCATTCCCATTTGCTTATGATATTGCAAAATATCATAAGCATCTCTGTCAACGCTTAGACCAACAAGTATTCTGGTTTTTTCAACGGGTTCAAGAGTATCATGTAACTGATAAAATCCACTTGACCTGAAATATCCAACCAATACATCAAAAAGTTGTGTGTCTTTAAGTGTAGATTTGAATCGGTTTAATAAACTGTTTCCATTTTTATTTGTAAAAAATGTCAAATCAGTTTGGTCTATATTTTTTGCTTTTTCGTCCATTGATAAGCTTATTTATTTATTATTGTAAGAGTTTCATTCAATCCTTCTTCCAGATAGCTCAATTTTTCCAACTAAGTTAATATTAGAGATTTAATATATTCAATCTGAATTTATTTTCCCGATTTCTCTAAAGTTTCGGCCATTATTGGAATCATATCTATCGTTGCACGTCTCTTATTTCTTTCAATCTTACTTAATAATGAAGTGTCAATGTCAAGTGTGGCTGCAATTTTTCGAAGTGGTAATTCCTTTTCTTCTCGAATGGTTCTGAGATATTTACCAAATGTTTTCATCTTATCAAATTTGTTTTGATGATTATGTCCAAAAATACAAAAGTAATTGGTTAGTTCTTTGAAGTGGGATAGAAAATTGTATTCTTTTGCAAATTTAGGTTTGTGCATTAGTTAGTGCGATTTGAAAATGTGTGCAATGTGTGAGGGGTTCCTCAATTGCCATTTAGGGCAAAAGCGGATCGGCAAAACAAAATTTTTTTTGAAGCACCCAAGTTGTTTTTTTATATGTATTGTCTTTTCTATCAATTTTTAGTCAGTTTTTTGTTCGCCTTGTAAGTAACGGCTGAGGCTATACGCAGTAAGGGATTGCGGGCTATTTTCCTGTCCACTGACACCGAAGTTTGAGTGGTGCAGAATGCTTGAATTATCACTTATTTCGAATAATTACACTTTGTTCACGGCATTGTAATAAAATATAAAATATCTTTTTTGAAAGTTATTCATTCATATTCTATTTATTTTCAGGTATTGGCATTAACGGTTGAGGCTATACGCAGTAAGGGATTGCGGGTTATTTCTCTGTTCACTGACACAGAAGTTGAGTGGTGCAGAATGCTTGAATTATCACTTATCTCGAATAATTACACCTTGTTCACGGCATTGTAATAAAATTCGAAATATCTCTTTTGGGAGTTCTTCATTCATATTCTATTTATTTTCAGGTATTGTCGTTAACGGTTGAGGCTATATGTAGTAAGGGATTGCGGACTTCTTTTCTGTCGAGCTTCACCGCCGCTGGTGCGCGCTGAGAAACTTTGTTGTCCTAGCGGGAACCCCAATTGTTATATATTTTTTGATAACGGCTGGCTTTCTATTTTTTCTGTGTTCTAAATTCATATGTCTCCAATAAAAAGGTTGTCATTGTACCAGCCAAATTAACCGCAAGCTCTGCATGTCTGGCTGATGGTTTTGTCTGTGTTGCTTTTTTCCCATGGGAATCACTCAATTTATTTCGCAAAGCACCAAGTCCTTCTACAACTGTTTGGCAACCTCCCAAAATCTGTTTAAAGATTTGTTCCGTGTGTTGGTCAGGTGCGAGATTTAAGTTGTCAGCGGTAAGTTTGTAAAGTTTTGGCAACTCAATATCGTCCTTATAAGTTACACTAAGATTGTCAAGAATAAATTTGCATGTAGTTTCAACTAATGTTCTGGCTGTCGTAATTGCAGCTTCTGGGTCGTCTAATTTTCTTTCCAATGCTTTCGACCATTCAGAGTTGATATATTCTTGATTAAACTTATCAATTGTCTTTGTAGTGTTATCGTCAAGAATTCCATTTTGTTTAGTTTCTAAATAGTTCAAAACAACTGATAATTCTGTCCATATATAATTTCTACGTTCTGCGTATGTTGAGTATTTGAACTTTATGAATTGCCAAAATTGACCAGTTGTTCTATTTGTTTGAAGAAAGTCTGGCAGCTGATTTTTAATTTCACTGTTGCTTATTAGTTCAGCTCTTAGCTTTTTATATTCGTCCTCTTCTTCGCTACTTCCAGTCGCAATAGCGATGAGCATATTTTGGAGTGTTTCAATTTTTGTTTGAAGTTCAGTCATTGTATCTGGGTCTTTTAAGTTTGCCGTTAACGGTAAAGGCTATATACAGTAAGTGATTGCGGGCTATTTCCCTGTTCGCTGATACCTAAGTTTGAGCGGGGCATAATGCTTGAATTATCCCTGAAACCCTTATTGCATATAGTACATATAGCCTTTGTTGGCAGTACGCATTCCTTCATCAATTAAGAATCTCGTTTTTTGAATAATAAATTCATCTTCTGTCAATATTCCCTTTTCTTTTAATTCATTAAGTTTCAGTAATTCTATTTTCATAGCTATCATGAATTGCATTTTTTAAGATTACCCACAACGGTCGAGGCTATACGCAGTAAGGGATTGCGGGCTACCTTCCTGTCCACTGACACCGAAGTTGAACGGGCAGAATGCTTGGATTATCATTGAGACCCTTATTGAATATAGCCTTTGTTGAACTATCTCTCTACGGGATAGCCATTCAAATATATACATAATACTTTTTTAAATCCATATTCTGTATCGTTTTTGTTTAAAGTGTATTCTTTATCAAATCCGAAAGTATGGATTTAATCCGTGATTTACTGGGACATTCAAGTGTGCAAACAACGGAAATTTATGCTAAACTATCAGCTGCTAAACGAAGAGCTGCAATAGAAGCAGCAAGCAAAAATATAGTACCGGGAGAAAATGCTTTATGGGGAACAAGTTCAATTATCAAGGAATGGCTGAAGGGAATGAATAACAAAAATATCATGTAAAGCAATATTACAAGTATAAACTTTACATATCCTTTT
>Ga0172378_10007257_pt1 | contig 10317 bp, 9 predicted proteins | sample GrowelOW332metaG_FD_119755 | JGI IMG/M metagenome (GOLD analysis project Ga0172378, IMG submission 119755) | Groundwater microbial communities from an aquifer near a municipal landfill in Southern Ontario, Canada - Pumphouse #3_1 metaG | ecosystem: Environmental > Aquatic > Deep subsurface >... | reverse complement strand
GGAATATGATTTTGGGACTTCTGAAATCCCATAAAGACATAGCAATATGAATGAAATAGACATTAAGACAAATTCCAGAAAAGCCTGGTTTTTAGCCGCAAGGCCAAAAACACTTTCAGGGGCAGCTGTACCTGTAATGATAGGTACTGCCTTTGCATTGAAAGATACAGTTGCAGGACATATCCTGATAATTCCAGCAATCCTATGCTTTTTATTTGCATTCGTCATGCAAATAGATGCCAACTTTATTAATGACTATTTCGACGGCTTGAAAGGAAATGATTGCAGATCCACTCGTCTTGGTCCGAAAAGAGCATGTACAGAAGGGTGGATTACCTTTCCACGAATGAAAACAGGTATTATCATCACTACGGTTCTGGCCTGTATGATAGGACTTCCTCTTATCATCTACGGAGGATTCTGGATGATAGCTATTGGTGTCTTATGTGTTCTTTTCTGTTTCCTCTATACTACCAGACTATCCTATCTGGGACTTGGAGATATTCTGGTTCTTGTGTTTTTCGGAATCATTCCAGTATGCCTGACTTACTATCTGGAAATTCCTGCAACTACACGCCGAATAACCGTTGAGGTTTTATTTGCCTCTATCGCTTGCGGCCTTGTTATTGATACCCTTCTCATCGTTAACAACTATCGTGACCGTGACAATGATAAAAAAGATGGGAAAAAGACACTTGTAGTCAGAATCGGAGAAAGAAATGCCGAAAGACTTTACTTACTGGAAGGATTATTGGCTATACTGATAATGATCTGCATCTTGGTAAACCATACATTATGGTATCCTTCTTCTGAATGGAAAATTGCTTTTTCTGTAGCTCTTCTTATCCTTTATGGCACGTTACACTGCTATACTTACCTGATGATGAAGAAAATCAATCATGGTAAAGAACTGAATAAAATCCTTGGAATGAATGCCCGAAATATTTTCCTTTTCGGACTAATCACAGCTATCAGTGCTATCCTCATCTGAACAGGCAGATTATCCCATCCCCATATTCTGCCCGATTACGACACACTCCATATCACAAACCACCCTCGAATAAATGTCCAATAACATGATGCAACAACAAGTCAGTTTAGATCTTATGGAATTCATTGAAACACAGATACTTCCACGATACAATGAGTTCGGAAAAAGTCATGGCTTGGACCATGTAACCCGTGTGATTCAGAATAGTCTTGTCTTATCGAGAACAACCGGTACTAACATTGATATGGTTTATACAATAGCTGCCTACCACGATCTTGGAATGAGCGGCCCACGGGCTATCCATCACGTCACAGGAGGGAAAATTCTTGCAAGCGACGCACGGCTGAGAAGATGGTTCTCTCCTGAACAAATAAGAGTGATGAAAGAAGCTATCGAAGATCACAGAGCCTCCATGAGTCGATGTCCAAGAAGCCTATATGGAAAGATCATCGCAGAAGCAGACCGTGATCTTGAGCCTGAAATCGTTTTTCGCCGAGCTATTGAATTCGGACTGGAAAATAATCCCAATAAAAATGAGAAGGAACAATGGATAAATTTCCAGAGACACATGAACGAGAAATATTCCCGCAATGGCTATATACACTTATGGATCTCAGGAAGTCCGAATGAAGAAAAATTAAGAATCCTCCGAAATATTATAGATGATCCTATACAATTAAAAAAAATATTCGATAGAATATTTGGAGAATTAAAACAGAATGAGTAATTTTGTAAATAGAAGAACAAAAATATTAGGGACCGTATCGATTCGATTGGGATACTCATCAAATTAATACGAAAACCGGGTCGTTCTTTAGTCAATGGCGGGCCATAGCATTCGCTCACGCGAGGAAATTCTTCGGAATCCGGTGGATTACAAAAACTAAAGATACACTCAAATGTTAAAACTCGGAGTTTTCATCACATCGTCGAGCGGCCCCTTTTCTATAAGAAAGAGGAGTCAATATGATTCCTTTTTTTATTTTATCTGAAAGCATAATTATCAAGACAAATATGTTTAGTGGAATAGTAGAAGGAATGGCAACCGTAACAGCCATAAAGAAGATAAAGGGGAATATAGATTTTACATTAACATGCCCTTTTGTAAATGAACTGAAAATAGATCAGAGTATCAGTCACAATGGTGTATGCCTTACAGTAGTCAAGACTCAAGGCGACACTTATACAGTAACCGCAATGAAAGAAACCCTTGACCGTTCTAACCTAGGACTGTTGAAGGTTGGTGATAAGGTAAACGTGGAAAGGTCCATGCTTATGAATAACCGACTTGATGGTCATATCGTTCAAGGCCACGTGGATGAAACTGCACGCTGTATTGACATGAAAGATGCGGATGGTTCTACCTATTACACTTTTCAGTATCCTTTGGACAAAGAGATGGCTAAGAAGGGCTACCTTACTGTTGATAAAGGATCTGTATGTGTCAACGGGGTATCACTGACGGTATGCCAACCCACAGATGATACTTTTACGGTTGCTATCATACCCTATACACAAGACCATACAAATTTTTGCAATGTAGAAATCGGCAGTATTGTCAATATTGAATTTGATATTCTGGGAAAATACCTTGCGAGGTTATATCATTTTGATAAAAAGTAGGAAAACGAACAAATGTTAATATTGAAATTATAAAATAAACTTTCATAGGTACAGTTCGTCAAAATAGAAAATAGTATTAATAAATCTAGAGGAAAAGAAATATTTCTCTTTCTCTATCTTACAAAACATATAGATTTATAGATATGGAAAATCAAAAGAAAAAAGGATTAATTGAAAAGGACCGCTTCTTTTTTATCAACAGTGAATACAAAACTGTACAGATAAAATTTGACGATATCCTTTACATCATGGGACAGAAAGATTATGTAAAATTCTTTCTAAAAGACAACCGTAAACCAATCGTATGCCTGATGAACATGAAAAGGTTGGATGATTTCCTTCCTCGTCCTGAATTCATGCGCGTACATCGTTCTTATATTGTACACATGCCTCTTATCCCCATGATTGACCGGTTCAGGATCAGATTCAATGAAACATATATTCCAATTTCTGATACCTATAAGATAGCTGTTCAAGACTATATAGAGTTACATTCACTCTAAGATTAAGCCATCTTTCAATGCACGAAATTCTCTGCAAAAGATTTTTTTTGCCAGAGAGGGTTTAGTTATGCAATTATTTTAGAAGATTTCCCTTGGTGACTCGACTAAGGTTGTAGCTCCATGTTCCAAAAGGAATTTCCGAGTACGAAATCCCCAAAGTACACTTATACAAGGGATATTACAATTACGAGCAGTCATAATATCAACATCGCTATCACCTACATAGACAGTATGTGAGCGATCAGTTCCGAGTTGTCTTAAAGCCTCAAGAACGGTATCAGGTGCAGGCTTCTTATGGATATTTTCTCGTTCCCCTATTGCAACTTTTACCTCTGGGAAAAAATGCCGGCAAAGTTCCTGTGTAGCCAGATAAAACTTATTACTTACAACAGCTACATTCTTTCCTTTATCAATCAGTCGTTCCAGCATCTCGGGTATCCCCGGATAAGGTTTTGTGTTATCTATGCTATGATGAAGGTAATAGTTACGAAAAATCTGATAAGTGGAGTCAAATTCCGGATTATCCAGACCATCAGGAATTGCACGTTCCATTAGTTTCTTCACCCCATTTCCAACAAACCAACGTACTTCCTCTAATGTTCGCTCAGGCATTCCGGCAGAATGAAGGGCGAAATTACAACTAGCGGCCAGATCTTGAAGTGTATTCAGTAAGGTACCGTCCAAATCAAAGACATAAGTATCATAGGAATGAACATTAGAATCATTGTCTCGATCCGGGAAACTGCAACACTCATTTTTCATACGCCATATTTTTGTGCAAAGGTATAAAAATAAATGACAAATCTTCATTCGAGTTACTTAATTTATTGCTATCTTTGCACCGATTTTTAAAGATGAAAAAAAAATGAAACATCAGACCTGCAAGAAGTATCTCATCGCTATTGCAACTTGTTTAGTAGTGATTTTTGGAATAGTCTATTACTATTTCTTCTCTTCTTTTTCTGTAAAATCAGAAACATCGTATCTTTATATTGATAAAGACGATAGTATTGACTCTGTATATAATAAACTCAAGCCAATTGCCAATACCCACAGTTTCTTTGCATTTCGTACACTAGCACGTCATTTCGATTATGCCAAACATATCCGTACTGGACGTTATGCCATAAGCAAAGGCGAAGGAGCCCTGACTCTTTTCCGTCATTTAAGAAACGGACAGCAAACACCCGTGGATTTAACTATTCCTTCAGCAGTAAGAACCATTGGTGACTTGTCACATGATGTAAGTGAGAAATTAATGATAGACGAAGAGCAACTATATGATTCTCTGACCAATGAACAGGTATGCCGGCGCTACGGCTATGATACGACAACAATTGCCTGCATATTCATACCAAATACTTATGACATCTACTGGGACATAAGTATACCCAAGTTTCTGAACAGAATGCAGAAAGAAAGTAAAAAGTTCTGGAACTTTGAACGCACAAAGAAAGCTGAAGCAATGGGCCTGACCCCTATCCAAGTAATGACACTTGCCAGTATTGTAGATTCTGAAACCAACAATGATGGAGAAAAACCTATGATTGCAGGTTTATACTATAATAGACTAATGTTACGGAGTGCGAAATATCCAGAAGGAATGCCGTTGCAATCAGATCCAACCATTAAGTTTGCATGGAAAAGATTTGATCTGAAGCGTATCTATAATAATCTCCTCTATATCCATAGTCCTTATAACACGTACAAGAATCCAGGACTTCCGCCTGGACCAATTTGCATTCCTTCGGTAACAGGAATAGACGCAGTGCTTAACTATGTACATCACAATTATCTATATATGTGCGCGAAAGAAGACTTCAGCGGTACACACAATTTTGCCCGAACATATACAGAACACATGGAAAATGCTGCAAGATACTCCAAAGCATTAAACGAAAGGGGCATCAAATAATCTCTGATATTGTTTTAAACCTAAAAAGAGATTTTCCAACAAATCAATTAAAAATACATTCAGCAGATACGAGGGCGTTTGAAATTCTTCTTTCGCCCTTTTATTATGCCAACCAGAAAGTCAAGAATCCATGTTATAGGATACTATGAATATAAAAAATTGAAGCGTTCCCCTTTTCACAAAGGGAAACGCTTATCTCAATAGGTATTAGCTTTTTTAAGGTAAAAAGATTGTATTCAGGATAATGTTACAAAGATAAAATATTTCTTTGTTTTTTGCAAATTCTTTTATATGTTTAATAACATATTACTTAATAAATTTTCTACTATTTCCAAACATTAATCTTCAGGCGAAAAAAAACATAACCGAAAGTTGGTCAATGCAATCTTTTTAGTACCTTTGCAAGCAATAGTAAATATCTATAGTTTTTGTTGTTATGGCAATAAAAGAAGAAACTCATGAAGAGAAAAAGAGCATCAGTTTTGTAGAACGGCTCGTTCAAGAAGATCTTGAAAAAGGCAAAAATGGAGGACGTATTCAAACTCGTTTTCCACCAGAGCCTAACGGATATCTGCACATTGGTCATGCCAAAGCCATCTGTATGGATTTCGGTATAGCTGAAAAATATCACGGTATCTGTAATCTCCGCTTTGATGATACTAACCCTAGTAAGGAAAACAATGAATATGTAGAGAATATTCTCTACGATATCAAATGGCTTGGCTTCAAGTGGGGACACATCTATTATGCGTCAGACTATTTTGAGAAGTTGTGGGACTTTGCTATCTGGATGATTAAAAAGGGAAAAGCTTATGTGGACGAACAGACCAGTGAGCAAATTGCAGAGCAAAAAGGAACTCCTACTACTTCTGGAACAGCCAGCCCATATAGAGATCGTCCGATTGAAGAAAATCTACGACTCTTCCAGCAAATGAATACTGCAGAAGCTGTGGAAGGTTCTATGGTGTTACGCGCGAAACTAGATATGTCTAATACAGACATGCTGCTCCGCGATCCGATTATCTATAGAATCATTCAGACTCCTCACCACCGCACAGGTACGAAATGGCATTGCTATCCGATGTACGATTTCGCTCACGGACAAAGTGACTATTTTGAAGGAGTCACCCACTCTATCTGCACATTGGAATTCGTTCCCCACCGCCCATTATATGATCTTTTTGTCGACTATCTGAAAAAGATGGACGGCACAGATAATCCGATGGATGATAATCGCCCACGACAGATTGAGTTTAACAGACTAAACCTGACTTACTCTGTAATGTCAAAGCGTAAGCTGCATACCCTGGTAGACGAAAAGCGTGTTAATGGCTGGGATGATCCACGTATGCCGACACTTTGTGGAATGCGCAGAAGAGGCTACTCTCCAGAAAGTATCCGTAAATTTATAGATTCAATCGGATATACCAAATTTGATGCCCTCAATGATCTTGCGCTATTAGAAGCAAGTGTAAGGGAGGATCTCAATGAACGTGCAATCCGTGTCAGTGCAGTACTAGACCCGGTAAGTCTGGTCATTATCAATTATCCGGAAGATAAGACGGAAGACATGACTGCCATTAATAATCCGGAAAGTGAGACAACTGACAGTCATACTATCCAGTTCACAAAGAAATTGTGGATAGAACGCGCTGACTTTATGGAAAATGCTCCCAAGAAATTTTTCCGCATGACTCCTGGAAAGGAAGTACGCTTGAAAAATGCCTATATCATTAAATGTACAGGTTGTAAGAAAGACGAAAACGGAAAGATCACAGAGATAGAAGCAACATACGATCCAGAAAGCAAGAGTGGAATGCCTGGGGCTAACCGTAAGGTTAAAGGTACTCTTCACTGGGTAAGCCAAGATCACTGCAAAGAAGCAGAAATCCGTGAATATGACAGACTCTTCAATGTGGAGAATCCATCTGCTGATGAGCGGGACTTCCGCGAATTACTAAATCCAAACAGTCTGCATATCCTTCAACACTGTTATGTAGAAAACTACGCTGCCAACAAGAAACCAGGAGAATATCTCCAGTTCCAGCGTATCGGCTACTTTATGGCTGATTTGGACTCAACACCTGAGCATCTGATTTACAATAAGACCGTAAACTTAAAAGATACTTGGGCAAAGATGAACAAAAGAAACTAGATGAGAGACAGCTATTACGATACCCCGGATTTCCGCAGGATACTAAAAAAATATGAGGACGCCCAAAGCAAAGGTGAACCTGTTTTTATAGATTCCGACGATCTTATCCGTATCTGCGAATACTACCAGACCAATGGAGAAGAATCCAAGGCTGTAGAAGGGGTTCGTTATGCTCTCAAACTCTTTCCTGGGGCTGTAGAGCCCTTGGCTTTTCTTTCCAGATATGTTCTTCTGGTCAAGAAAGATCCCGAAAAGGCTCGGAAATATGCAGAACAAATCCAGGACAAGAATGATGTGGACTATTTTTATCTCATCGCTGAAATCATGATTGTCGAACAGCGCCAAGAGGAAGCTGACAATTATCTGGAAGAACAAATTCCAGTCGTTGAAGAGGAAGAAGAGGAAGAAGAAATCTCTATTCAGGATTACTACTTTGATGTAGCCAACTTGTTTGCAGACTATAACCTTTGTGAAATAGCTCAAAAATGGCTGGATAAAGACAAAGAAACAGATGCAACTGACTATAAAGAACTGGATGCACGAATAGCAATCGGATTAGGCAATTTTAAAAAAGCAAATAAAATCTATCAGCAAATCCTGGATGATAATCCTTATGCTGAAAATTTCTGGAACAAATTAGCATCCTCACAATTTTTACAAGGAGATTTCAGCAACTCGATTCAAAGCAGTGAATATGCTATCGCGATCAACACGAAGGATGATGAAGCTATCCTGAACAAGGCAAATGGATTATTCTCATTAGAGAACTATACAGAAGCAGAAAAGTATTTCAGGAAATACATCCAACTGATGCCCGATAATGAAACGGGAGAGTTGTTTTTAGGAATGACACTATTCCGACTCAATAAGCTTACGTCTGCTTTTTCCCATATCAAAAAGGCAGAAATACTCGGTGGAAAGGATAATCCAAATTTAAAGGAAATTTATGAGCAGTTGGCTTTCATAGAAAGTAAACTTGGACATATTGATGAAGCTATTCACTATATTGACAAGGTTATGGTCATGCCTGATAGCAATCAGGATGAACTGAAAGTACTCAAGGGACATATCTATTTGGAAAACCAAAAGTACAAAGAGGGACAAAGGTGTTATGAAGAAGCTATTGATCACACTAATTCTCCACAAGTTCTCTATCATTCAGCTGTATCCTTTTACGAAAACGGCCTTTTCTTAACTGCTTACGAAATGCTTCAAACCATTCTTTTTGCACCACATAAGGATTGGAATAAAGGATTTTCTTATCTTGCCGCCTGTGCACGTGAACTTCATAAGGAGGATGAGTATATTAAATATTTAAGAATAGCTGTGAAGAAGAATCCTCAGGAGGCAAGACGAATATTAGGTAAATATTTTCCCGACGGTATGAAACCCTCACAGTATGAAGATTTTCTGGAAACTTTACGTTAACTCATAAATGATGAAATCAATTCAACTATTTTCTTTTAAGAAATATCATAATACGCTCTCCATTTTTCAATTTTAACTCTATTCCTTCAATATGGGTTTTCTTTCTTCTTTACTAAATAATTTAAATTATGGGACGATCTTCTTTCTAATGCTATTAGAAAGTACAGTTCTTCCTGTCCCCTCTGAATTTGTTATCCCTCCCGCTGCTTATCATGCTGCCGGTGGAAACCTTGATATATTTTTGGTCATACTCTCTAGCATTTTAGGAGCTGGATGTGGATCTACTATCAATTATCTGGCAGGTTATTACCTAGGCAGACCTGTCATCTATCGATTTGCCAACAGTCGGTTTGGTCATCTTTGCCTCCTCAATCAAGGAAAGCTAGAAAAAAGTGAACGGTACTTCAACAAACACGGAATGGTTGCGACTATTACAGGACGACTCATTCCTGGGATCAGACATTTAATTTCAATTCCTGCAGGAATGAGCAAGATGAAGTATTGGAAATTTATTCTTTATACGATGACAGGTGCAGGACTTTGGAATTGCATCCTCGCTGCTCTAGGGTGGTATCTCCATTCTATTGTTCCAGAAGATCAATTAGATGATAAAATCGCACTTTATATGGAAAGTATAAAATCAATCATCCTTGTTCTTGTCATTTTAGGTTGTCTTTTTCTAATCATCAGATGGTTGATTAAACGGCATAAGCGCATTTCTGATACAAAATAATTTCATGATAACAAAAAAAGCGGCCAAAATAATCAGGCCGCTTACAACAGAATAGTGCAAAATTGATATCAGAATCCTTTTTTATCAAGCATCTTTATTGCTCAAACTTTTCTGATACCACTTATACAACCTTTGAATACCGTCTTCTATCTCCACCTGATGATGCCAGCCGAGACGATGGAGTTTACTCACATCAATAAGTTTGCGCATCACACCATCCGGTTTGGAAGAATCGAAGATAATCTGACCTTCAAAGCCTACTGTTTTTGCTACCAGTTCACTCAGTGCCTTAATGGTCAGCTCCTTTCCTGTACCGACATTGATATGACAGTTGCGGATCTCCCCTAACGAAGGGATAGCGCCTCCGCGCCCCTCACTGTTATTGCGGTTGACCGGACCGTCCGTCTTCACACCATAGAAGACGCTTGAATATTTATCTATGCCGATAATATCCTTGAAGTCCACGTTCAGCAACAGGTAGACACTGGCGTCTGCCATATCTTCACTCCACAGGAATTCACGCAGGGGCTTTCCGGTTCCCCACAGGGTCACCTTATTATTTTCTATGCCATAGAATGCTAGAGTCTTGATAATCCTTTCCTTCGGATTGTTTCCGTCTACATTTCCTTCCCCTATCACCCCACTCAACTTGCTGTCAGGGTTGATCGGACGCTTGCTCATATCCATACGGATGGCATCCCAGTTATTATCATGAAGGAGTTTAGCCAGATAGATCTTACGCATCATAGCCGGCATCACATGGGAATTCTCCAGATGGAAATTATCATTCGGTCCATAGAGGTTGGTAGGCATCACTGCTATGTAGTTTGTTCCATACTGCAAGTTGTAACTCTCGCACATCTTCAGACCGGCAATCTTCGAAATGGCATATTCCTCATTGGTATATTCCAGCGGAGAGGTCAGGAGTTCATCTTCCCTCATCGGCTGAGGGGCATCCTTGGGATAGAT
>Ga0172378_10007256_pt1 | contig 10317 bp, 10 predicted proteins | sample GrowelOW332metaG_FD_119755 | JGI IMG/M metagenome (GOLD analysis project Ga0172378, IMG submission 119755) | Groundwater microbial communities from an aquifer near a municipal landfill in Southern Ontario, Canada - Pumphouse #3_1 metaG | ecosystem: Environmental > Aquatic > Deep subsurface >... | reverse complement strand
CTGCCGTGCCAGCACTCAATGCTACCACATACTTATTTTTGCCCAAAAACTGTTCTAAATCATGCTCAAATCCATTCACATTGGGACCAAGAGGTACTACCCAATTAGTATCAAACGCTTCTTGTATGTATTTTTGCTCTGCTCCGTTTTCGCTCATGTGAGCGAGGGAGAGATAAATTTTTTTATTGTTCATCTATTTTTATTATTTTACATCTATTTCCTACTGCCAACGCATTATCCGGTATATCTTTTGTAACGACCGATCCCGCCCCAATTGTACACCATTTCCCAATTTTAACACCAGGAATAATTACCGTACCCGCTCCTATCCAAGTACCTTCTCCAACAGAAACGTTTCCACATAAAGTTGCATGTGGAGAAATGTGCACATAGTCCTCAATAACACAATCATGGTCAACCGAAGCACCGGTATTAATTATGCAATGTTTCCCGACAATAGTATTCGCTTGCATTATCGCCCCTTGCATAACGACACTACCTTCGTCTATTTTTGAAAAATTAGATACAATTGCTGACGAATGTATCGCGGTTGCAAATTCAACATTTATCTTTTGTGATATTATTTTTCTTATTTTGTTATCCCCAATACTAACAATAAGTGGAGAACTTATATCTGTTTTATGAAAAACCGGATAACCTAATAAAGTTTCTATGGATTCATTATCATCATAAAGTCCTGTGATTTGAATCCCCTGACTTAACAATATATCAATTATCACTTTTGCATGTCCACTGGCTCCGTACAAATACATATTATTCTAATTATTTCCTGTAAATATTTCCATTGTAGCACTTGTTCCCGCATTTATTCCTTCCGATTTAAATACTTTTAATATCGTCATAAACAATATTTTGATATCTAATCGGAGAGAGATATTTTCAACATACCAAACGTCATACTCAAATTTTTGTTGCCACGAAATGGCATTTCTTCCATTTACCTGTGCCCAGCCTGTTATACCTGGGCGAACATCGTGTCGGCGCTTTTGCTTTTCATCATAAAGAGGCAAGTAACTTACTAAAAGTGGACGCGGACCGATCAAACTCATATCTCCCTTTATCACATTCAACAATTGTGGAATTTCATCTAACGAAGTTTTCCGCACAAATTTACCGATAATTGTTAATCGTTCTGCATCCGAAAGTAAATTTCCTTGCAAATCTTTTTTGTCATTCATCGTTTTAAATTTGATAATTCTAAATATTTTCCCATTCTTACCCGGACGAGCTTGAAAAAAGAAAGGTTGCCCTTGATTAGCAAAGAAAAGAAAGAGCATTATCAAAAGGAAAAAGGGTAACATAACCAAAAATCCGAACAGGGAGATTATAAAGTCGACAATACGTTTAAAGTATTTTACATAAATCATAGTATCGCCTCCAGCTCGTCAACCAACTTATTTGAAAGAATTTCTTTGTCAAATATCCGCAACGAAATATCTCGAGCATTCTTTCCCATTTCTTTTTGCTTTTCCACATCATTCTTCAAATCAAGAATAGCATCTACTAACTGATTAGGATAATCAGGATCAACAAAAACACCACAATTATATTCTTCGACTAATTTTTTAGTCCAACCTGCTGAATTAACAATTACCGGTTTGCCTGCCGATAAAGAATCAAATAGTTTGTTAGGTGAATTTGTTTGCAAAACCGGAAGATTAAGAAAAGACGTAATGGTTGCGTTGCAACAATTTACTATTTCAGAAGTGACATAAGTGTTCTCTCTATCAATAAATTTCACATTTGTCAATAAATATTTTTCAACTTCATTTTTCAGCTGTTTTTTTACGGCTCCATTTCCTAAAAAAATAAAATTAACTGAGTGAATGGAACGTTTCATAGCATCTTTTGCTGCTTCAATAATATATTCAAGACCATTGGCAACTCCCATTGCGCCAAAATGAATCACATTAAATTGTAACAAGTCAATATTAAACTTTGCGGCAATATCTTTTAAATTTTCTCTAGGATAGAAAATATCCGGTTTAGACATATTAGGAATAACAATTGTTTTATCGACAGCAGCAGGGAGGGCTTCTACAATACCATCTCTCATACCTGGCGACAAAGCGATGATTAAACGTGCATGTTTATAGATTTTTTTCTCAATTTTTTTGAGTAGTTTAATAAGCAGTATATTTTTAATAGCTCCAATTTCGATTGGGAAAGTAGGCCATAAATCACGTACTTCAAAAACGTATCTTTTACGCCTAATTTTATGCAATAGAAGAGCAATAAATCCAACTGTCAATGGAGTAGATGTTGCAAAAACCAGATCAACATCTTTTTCTTTTATGGCATAAAAAAAAGAAGCAGTCATAAAAAAAAGGAAAGAGAATAGTTTTTTATAAACAGGCATTTCGTTCGCATAATTACATGAAATATAGCGAACTTTTATATCTTCGATATTATATACTCCTGCCAATCTCGTTGTTGCATCATGAGTCGAAGTCAACATTGTTACCTGATGACCTCTTTCTATCAAACGCTTAGCAAACCAATATGACCGAGTAGTTCCATTCTCATCTGGAGTCTCAAAATACTGATGTATATAAAGTATTTTCATCGTTTATTTTATAGCAATTATAACTACATTTTTTAATTATAGAGTATTGGGGATTTTTACTACAACGAGACTATCTACTTCTATATACAATTGTAAACTATCTTATTTATACAATGAATTACTTTCAAGCAAAGATTTCATTTGAGTAATAGCAACTTTATTCAGTTCAATGAGCCTTTCGTTTTGTGACAATCCTTGACGAATAAGCAAAGCGTTTATGCTTTCCATATTGCTCAGTACAACCAATTGTTCTAACGTTGCATAATCTCTGATATTCCCATTCTTGTCGGGGTTTGCTTCCCTCCATTCTTTTGCTGTAATTCCAAAAAGAGCAACATTCAACAAATCTGCTTCGTTTGCATAAACAAAACTCGCCTGCTGTTGTGTGATTTTTTTGGGTATTAAATTCTCTTTGATTGCATCGGTGTGAATATGATAATTTACTTTTGCCAAAGTTCGTTGCAAGTTCCACTCTAATTTCAAGCGATTATTTTCATCGTCTTTTAAGCGTTGAAACTCTCGTATAAGGAAATACTTAAATTCGGCAGACAACCAAGTTCCAAATTCAAATGCTATATCTTTATGCGCAAAAATACCACCACCATACCGCCCCGATTTTGAGAAAATTCCAATTGCGTTTGTCATCTCAGCCCAACGTTTGGGTGTTAAGAATAATCTTCCTTCTCCATTTCTAACCGTATGGAATCCCATACGGTTAAAATCAGGGTTATTGACTTGTTCCCAAACCGCCAAAAAATCAACCGTATAGTGAGTACTCATCCAATTTGACACAACAATTCGAGCTTCCAAATTGTCTTTGTATCCTGCCATATCGGTTAAGGAAATATAATCCTCATTGTTTTGTTGAGTAACCGTGATTTCGGTATTTGATACGATTATTTTACTGTTTTTAGCCATGTTTCAGTTATTTTCATGAGATACAAATGTAGTAAAAAAATATCAAGCCTTTAGTTTCTTCATTGAATTACTTTCAAGTAGTGATTTCATTTGTGTAATAGCTACTTTATTTAATCCAATCGCTTTTGTTCTCGCAATCCATTGTCCAACGGACATTATAAATCTGTTTGTACCAGCTTCTCGCTCAATTACCCCGAATTCGGGGTAATTGAAATTAGGATTTTTGATATTCTCCCATACTGCCAAGTATTCTAGTGTATTTTTATTTGTTATCCATTTGCCTATAAGTCCGCTTCCTTCGTTAAAGTTAGCTGTCATATCTGTTAGACTTATAAAATCGGTTTCATTTTGAGTAATGACTGTTATGGTAGATTCTTTTACTTGTAGTTTTCTGTCTTTTGCCATGTTGCTCTGTCTAAATTTTTATTGAAATACAAATGTAGTGAAAAATATCAAGACTTCATTAACACATTCGTGTTTTTGTAGAAGAGAATCAATGATATGGTAACGTCCTAGCGCAAATTTATTTATAGGCATATTAATTAACTTTTGGACAAACACAAGGTTTTGTGAATTTTATTTAACTTACTTCAATAACATGCGGAAATGTATTTTTCTTCGTTGTATGTGGGGCAAATGATAGAGACAAATGGATTCATTTTCAACAACTTTTTTCGTATAGTCTCTGTGTTTTTATACCAATCTCTTTCCACGAATAATAATCAGATAGTTTTTCCCAAAGTGGACTATGTTTTTTTTCATTCAATTCGTCTTTATTGTTGAGAATAGACTGCATTTGCTCTGATAATGTTTTTTTTGTTGCAATTCCAATATTCCATCCTACATTGGCAATGGATAGAGCATCGGACAATCCTCCTGCATTCGAAACGAGAAATGGTATTTTTTCATTGATTGCAGACAATAGCACTCCACTTTGAGATATTTTCCGATATGGGAGCAATAAAACATCGGTCAATTGCAGTATCGCCAAAAACATAGCGTTATCTATGCGATTAAAATCAGTATAAGTATTTTGTAATAAATCTATGTTTGCACTTATCTCGTCTGATATTTTCCCGCATGTAAACAAAAAAACCTCTTCATTAGTTGCAAAAGACTCATTCCATACATCAAAAACCAAATCAGAACCTTTGTATTTATCCAACCCACCTAACATCGAAAAAACAATTTTATTACTCAAATCATGTTTTTCCGACAATTCTTTTTTTATTGCAACAACACTTTGCTTATCCAACGCTTGCGATAAATCTAAAACACCATGTGGAATTACGGTTATATATTCTTTCTTGATATTAAACTCCGAAACAAGCTGTTCTTTTGATTTTTCGGAATGAACAATTATGTTTCTCAGTAAATGATAATAGTTATAATAATGTTGATAGTCGTTTTTTCTCTCGTTATGAGGTAGCATATTATGTGCAGTATAAATAATATTTTTCTTTTTCCAACGCAAATACTTCAAAAAAAGAAAATCGACAATCCATAAACGAATCCACTGAATGTGGATAATATCTGGATTTATCTTTTTTACAAGTTTTACAATTTTTAAAATTGAAATTATATAACTAAAAACTTTGAATAACGATTTTTTTTGCGAATACTTAAATATCGGGAAAAAAGTTATCCCTGTAGGTAATTCAATGTCATATAATTCATTCCCTGCAAAATATATTTCACACTCAGTATTCGACAATAAATTATAATCATAAATTGCCAAATTGTTATATGACATAGGGTCTATATAAAGAATTTTCATTGTACTCTTTTGTATTTATTTTTCCAAAGCAGCTTTTAATGCTTCAATATACCCTTTCCCATATTTCAAATCCGGTTCAACATAATTACCCTCAGCCCATTCGTTCCAAGACTTAAGAAATAAAATGCGATGCTCCGGTTGTTTATTTTTAACTATGCTTATTGCTTTTTCAATGTGTTTCTGAAATTTCTCGGGTGTGCTATTTACATAAACGCCATCGGCTTTACCGACTCTGGCTGTTCTGTCCCATTGAGGCAGTATAGTAGGGTATACATTTTCCCAACTATCTTCCGGAGCAAAATATCCGTTAGTGGTTTTTGTATAATCAAATTTTTCTGCTCCTAAATTTAATCCAATCATTCGAATAGATTTCTTAAACAAATCTTTGTACTTACCACCTTGTAACATCTCGCCACGACGCTTGCCAAACGAATTGACTGCATCGAAACCTAAACTTAAAACATAATTGTATATATCTGCACTACTTTTTAAATTTGGAAAAACTTTTGTTTGTGTTCCGTCCGGATTTATTCGAAAACTTAAGGTAGAACTTGTCATTCCAACAAAATAAATACCGGAAAGCCCATTCTGTTGAGCTAAATTGTTCCAAATTTGAATAAAATTCGACACATCTGTAAAATTAATCGGATCGTAGATTGCAAATATTGGTTTCCCTACAATAGTCATATATCGCTTATCTTTAAAAGCCGGCAATAAACTATAAAAATGCTCTTCATAATCTTTTGTTCCTAAATACTGCTGCTCCATCAAAACCGTATCTTTTACCAAAGCAGAGGTTTTTTCCCAAGTTTTATTCGACCATGTATGATTAGCCCAACACAAACAAAATGGCAAATCAGGTTTTCCGCTTTTCAAGACTTCCTGAAAAGGACGTTCGAGTAATTGCTTACCATTACCAAACCAATAATGATAATAACAAAAACCTTCAATCCCTGCTTCACGAGCCATTTCGGCTTGCGCTTCGCGCACTTCGGGCATACGCAAATCGTAATATCCTAAATCTGCCGGTACACGAGGTTGATAATGCCCTTGAAATAAAGGTTTTGCCTTACCTACATTTGTCCATTCGGTAAATCCTTTTCCCCACCATTTATCATTTTCAGGTATCGGATGAAATTGAGGTAGGTAAAAGGCGATGACACGTGCTTTTTTATTGTTCATATTTTTTTACATGTGGTTTTATATTCAACTTAAACCAAAAATAAACTAAAATAAATGCTATTATTTTAAGATTGCCTCCAACATCGGCAAACGTAAATAACCCAACCTGACCTTGTACACAAACACAGAGTATAAAAAATAGTAAAAACAGCTGATGTATCTGTATAGTATTACCTATTACCTTTGTTTTTCTTACGAAAAGAAATGAAAACAACAGAAATATAAATGCAGTTACAATCGCTCCGTAATCTAACGTAAAATCCCCTACAAAAGTATAAAAAACAGACTCGTCCATTTTCATATAAAAATATTTTTGTCTTCTTTCAAGATAGTTTTTGGGCATGTCATCCACAAAAAGACCTTTAAAAAAAGAGGCGGTTCTATCACCATTTCTAATTCCGCCTGCATCAATTCCATAATTATTAAAATTCAAATAGGATTGACCATAATACCAAGCATTTGCATAACCCATATCAGTGTTCCCTTGACCAAATCGACTTATTGTAATTAGAATAACTGGGAAAGATATTAAAAGCATTGTTATAACCATTATTTTAAAAATCCTTTTACGTATCGGAAGAGACAAGAAATTTTTAAAAAGAATATAACATGTTAATACTGTTAACAATATATTAACAACACCACCTCGTCCTCCTGAAGAAATTATAGATAACATTGTCAAAACAATTGAAATAAATAATCCAATTAGTATAAACTTGTTTTTTCTCTCTAGTGTTAAACAATAAAAAAAAAGAAATATTGATATGTCCGAAAAAACATTGGAAAAAATAGAGGCTAAATTTTCAATCTTACCATCTCCAGCTTTATCATAATTAGAAATCATTTCACTATACAATTCAGCTCCTCCACTATCATCGACAAGCATCGAAGATAATCCTGTTGAGAAATTAGAAATAATATCTGGGATTTGAAACAGAATTGCGATGATTACAATAATAGAAATTGTGTTTACTTTATAATCATTGGGGTTACTTATTGAATTCACTTTCAATGAATCAAACTTCAATAATGGATATGTTGCAAGCATAAGCATCGCATACAAATATACAAACGGGAAAAGACTTACTTCCTTAAAATCTACTTTTGCTAATGGGTGATTAAACACATAAAAACCAACAATGACAATAGACAAATAAAATAGCAACAAAAAACTCCCAACATCAAACGTTGATTTTCTTTTTTGATAAATAATAAAGGTGAATAACCACAGAATGAAATTTCCTAAAAGTATGATATTACTATCGTTCCAAAACATGCAATATTGTTTTAATGTGTATTTTTTGTTTTGACTCCGTCAATAAACCCTCTAAATAAACTTTTTATTTTTGTCATTTTTCTCTTTTCCGATAAAATAATTTTAAAAAACGGTTTTATGATATAGGTTTTTATTTTACCGAATCCATATTCTGGATATTCTCTATATAATAAAATATTATTTCGTGCCATAAAATATAATCTCATTGGCGGATAATTCGATGTAAAAAAAGACATTTTTGTTTTTACAGTATTACCAAATTTTTGCTTTAACAAAATTGAACCAATCATAAAACAATGAAATCCCTTTCGGTTAGCTCTATAACAAAATTCATAATCGACACAATCAATTTTATAATCTTCGCGATACAAACCAATGGTATCAAACAGTTTTAGGTTTATAACATTTCCTGATGTAATTAATGTTTCTTGTTGTATCGGTAAATCGTCGTTAAATTCAGTTCTATAATTTGGATTTGGACCAAAGATAGATAAACTATCTTGATTTTCACAAGCTATTTGCTTAAATTTTTCGAAATGTCCATTTTCAAAGCAACTATCTTGATCCATGGTTAATATATGAGTAAACCCATTTTGCTGTCCATATTCCACCGCTCTATTTAAAGGATAAGCAATATATTCGTTTTTACCTGTACCCATATAAATGATTTTATCTGCATATTGAGACAATAAAATCCTATGTTTTTTAAGGTCAGCCTCCGGAGTGTTTTCCCAAATTATCAAACAATCAACATCAGCTATGTATTGCATTATATTATTCCGAGTTTCATCAATATCAGGATAATAAGTTACAACTATACCTAATAATTTAGTTTTTGTAACCATTTGCATTCTTTTTCATTTTTCGAAATTTCACAGAACAAAAAATCAACAATAACAGTTCTGAAAGCAACATAGCCAAAGCTGCCGAATACACGCCCCAATGAGAAGCTGTAATTGATAAAAAAATAACACTTACCATTCCCGAGAATACCACACCCTGAAAAAAAGATTTTTGTTCATTCAAATTAACCAATCCTATAACTCCTAATGTATAGTTTAAGGTTCCTATAATAACAACCGGGCTCATTATTCGTAATAAAACTACGCTTATATCGTATCCGTCGCCACAAAAAATAGTTATTAAAAAAGCTGCTCCCGCAAAAATAAGTATGGTAGGTATAATAAAAATTCCAAATATATTTTTTAGTATTTTTTGAGTTTGGTCTATTTGGTCGTGAATAGTTTGCCCTTTAAACTTATTGCTTATATACGGGAATAGAGCCTGAGTTATTGGCGATGTTAAAGATTGAAATCCTTTTATAATTTTTTCGGCAGCAGCATACATCCCTAATGTTGAACTATCTACAAAAAAATTAAGAATAAAAACATTTGCATTCGTATATAAATTAGTACCGATTGTGGTACCAAATAGAGTTAAACCTTCTTTTAATTGAATTTTTATTTGTTGTATTCTTGGTAAAGAAAAGGAAATTCCAAACTGTCGTTTAGCAATAATGGTGCTAACAACACCCGCTAATAAAAAACCACTACTATTTATTAATGTTATATAACGAAAATGTTGAGCTTCTTTTATTAATACAAAAATTAATACTGTAAAAACAACCTTTGATACAACATTTACTATTGTTATAAATCTCATCTTTTCCATTCCTTGGTACAACCACACTGGATTTAATATATCGCCTACAACAATACCTAAACCCATATAAAAAAGGAATTTCTTATCTGTCGTTTCAAGCAATAATGGTGATAGTAAAACAAAAAAGATTAACGCCACAATAAATAATCCTATGCGACATGCCATAGTTGCATTATAGATTATATTTATTTGCTCTTTATTATCTCTATTCTGAGCGATTTGTTTTGTAGCAGAAAGATTAAAACCATAAGCTGTTATCAAAAGTAAATAATTAATAATGGTATATACATAAGCATATATTCCGTAGTTAGCAGCACCAACCACACGAAGAATATAAGGTAGGGTCAACAATGGCAATAAAACATTAATCCCATTTAAAATCGATAAAGAAAAAAAACTTTCTATTAAAGATTTATGACTCTCTATTTTTCTTTTTATATTCACGTTTAACTATCTTCTTTTAAAATTCTATGTCAGTTTAATCTAGCTTTCCTTATTTCTTTAATCATCTCCATTGGCCATTTCCAATTTTGGTAGCATAATTGTGCAATACCAGGAGCTAATATCAAACCCCACAAGCCTATTTTGAAATAACCTAAAAACAAAAACAATAAAATTAAAGTTGCAGCGGCGGATAACAAAGAGGCTCTAAAAAATGGCACCTCATTTTTGGATAACAAAAAAGAACCTGCCATAGCATGATTTTGTTCCAGAAAAGCCACCAATAAAGTCACAAAGAGCAAAGCTCCACTAAATAAATAAGTTTGGCTACCGATCAACGACAAAAGCCAGTTACCACAAAAAGCGACACCCAATCCACACACAATATAAACTACAACCAGTAAACCGACCGATTTAAGATAGACCGAACGAATGGCAGAAAAATTATTTTCTACACGCCACTGGAACACTTTG
>Ga0172378_10007255_pt1 | contig 10318 bp, 6 predicted proteins | sample GrowelOW332metaG_FD_119755 | JGI IMG/M metagenome (GOLD analysis project Ga0172378, IMG submission 119755) | Groundwater microbial communities from an aquifer near a municipal landfill in Southern Ontario, Canada - Pumphouse #3_1 metaG | ecosystem: Environmental > Aquatic > Deep subsurface >... | reverse complement strand
GTGCGGCATCGGCGAGCCGGTATATGCCGACATTTTACCGCCCGAAACGACTGCCGGACGTCCGGCGTTTCATTTCACGACGCGCCGCGGCTGGATAAACGATCCAAACGGACTGTATTTTGACGGCAGGCTTTATCATCTGTTCTATCAGCACAATCCGGTCGGTCCGGAATGGGGAAATATGCACTGGGGACACGCGACCTCCGACGATCTGCTTCATTGGAATGAAACCGACGATATCCTTTATCCCGACGAGCGCGGCACGATGTATTCTGGCAGCGCTATAACAGATGAAAAGAGGGCGAGCGGACTGGGTGGCGGCGCAGCTCCGACGCTGCTTTATTATACCTCCGCCGGCGGCAATTCGGAGCTGTCAGCGGATCAGCCGTTTACACAGTGCCTTGCGTACGGCGACGGAATAAGATTCGAAAAATATGATAAAAATCCGGTGATTGAACATATCGCCGGCGCGAACCGCGATCCCAAAGTAATATGGTGTGAGGAGCTTGACCGCTATGTTTTAGCGCTTTATCTTGAGGGAAACGATTACGGTCTTTTTACCTCGAATGATCTGCTTTCATGGACGCAGCTAAACCGAATCACCCTGCCCGGCGACTCGGAATGTCCAGATTTTTATCCGCTGACCGCACCGGACGGAGAGCGGCGCTGGATATTATCGGGTGCGTCCGACCGATATCTCATCGGACGCGTCACCCGCGAAAACGGATTCACGGCGGAAGGTGAAGCGCTTCCCTATCGTTGGGGCAGGACGTTTTCCTATGCCGCGCAGAGCTATTCAGGACTTTGCAGCCGTATTCGCTTTACATGGGAGCAGGCGATATTCGAGGGCAAGCCGTGGCGTTCACAGATGTCTGTCCCATGTGAAATGACGCTTGCTTCCGTTTCATCCGGCTATCGCCTTTGTTCTAATCCGATCAAAGCGCTCGAAACGCTGCGCGGCGAAAAATATCAGCTTGACGCGCTGCCTCCGTCCCCACTTGACATATTGTTTACGATATCGGCGAATACCCGCGATTTCTCGGTATCGGCGCATGGAACACCTATCGTTTTTTCACCGCAAAACAATAAAATCATCACGCCCGACGGCGAAATGCCGCTGACAATATCCGGCGGCAGTCGGACGTCGGTAAGAATACTGATCGATACCGCGTCATATGAGCTGTTTGCGGACGATGGACTTGTTTTCACCGCCGGACAGCTTGATACATCGCGAGCGGATGTTAGGATTGACGGAAATGTCATCGGTACGGCATACGAAATGCGATCGGTATAATATAAGCCGCTTATGTATGAGCGTACGCTTCAAAACGTACGCTCATACACGTTAAATGGATTATCTGTGTATGATATTAACCATACATTTTATGAACAAGCTTGAAATGTTGTCAAACAGAACGGAGTGACATTATGCTTACACAGCGTCTTGGATCGTCGACTCAAAAGGATCCCGCTTTCATCGATGCGCTGATCAGAATCATCAAAGAAAATCCCCGCTGCTGCGACGAGGTGTGGCTCGCGAGCGATTACGGCTTCCCTACGCTCGAAACACACGCGGAAAGTGCGCGGATACTCGCGCTCACCGCCAAAAAATTCCGCGCCGCGAATGTCCGTGTTTCGCTTCAGATATCGAATACGCTCGGACATGGTCAATATATGAGCGCGCGCGACTGCAGCGGACTCTGTACGGAAAACAGCGGAGCCGAGCATATGATCGGCCCAGACGGAAAGGCGGCTGACTACTGCTTCTGTCCGCGCGGAAAAAATGTAGCGGAGTACATAAAACGCGAGCTGTCTCTCTACTGCGAAGCGGTAAAACCATACGCGGTATGGCTTGACGATGATATCCGCGCGACAAATCACGCACCGGTGGCTCAGGGCTGCTTTTGCGACGACTGTATAGCGAGCTTCGATGCACTTTGGTCATGTGATTTTGACCGTGATACCCTTGTTCGCGAGATAAATTCCGGAGATATGATATGGCGCGAACGCTGGGTACAGTTTACACGTGGCGCGATATCGGATTTTGTCCGCATGATATCCCGCGAGGTGCACAACTCGTCGCCAGACAGCCGGATGGGTCTGCAATACGCGGCACACGGTGGTTATACCGGTTTCGGTTATGAGCATATTTTCTCGGCAATGCGCGAGGAAACCGGCTTTGATCCGCTTTCACGTCCCGGAGGAGGTGCGTACAGCGACAGAAATCCAAATGAACAGATAGATAAAGCGGCTTTTATCGCGTGGCAGAATGCTATGCTCCCATCGTATGTGACCGATATTCGCCCCGAAATCGAAAATCTTCCGGATGTCCGGTTCGGAAAGACCATCGCCGGAACCTGCTTTGAAACGTCGCTTTATCTCACTTTCGGAGCGACCGCGATGTCTTATGCGATGCTGATGAACGATTATGAGCCGATGACATGGCATGGTGAAATGCTCAACGCGTTCTCGGAATACCGAGATTATTGGGAAGCTCTGGCGCAGGCGTCACGCGGAAGCCATATGTCCGGACTTGACGCTGTTTATGGGACGGAAATGTGGAGAAAGCGCGGCGGTACGGATTTTTCATGGAATTACGAGCCGTATGCTAAACCGTTTTCACTGTCGCGCGCTGCGATACCCGTTGCACTGACTCCGCGCGGCGCTGTGTGTCATCCTGTCCGCATATTATCCGGTGAGATGGCGGAATATCTGACCGACGGCGAGCTTGAAGCACTGCTTTCGGAAAATGTTATATGCGACGGTACCGCGCTGCTCGAATATCAAAAACGCGGTATAGCTGTCGGCGTCCGCGCCGAGAGCTGCGATGTGTCACAGCTTTACGAGCTTTATACCGAACACGGCATCAACACGGGTTTTGCCGGACGTCGTTTTGCGCAGAGCTTTTATTATACCTCGGGAGTTCGGCTATTGGCGGACGGCGGGAGGCTTGAGCCTTTCGGCGTATATGCCACCGACAGCAAAAATGCTGCGCCAGTCTGCCAGGGTGAATATCCCTACGGTGTTGCGAATGCTGTCTCCGAAACTGTCAGCGGCGGGCGCTGGGCTGTTTTCGGACATTATCTTTTCAATCCCACATTGTCGTCCGAAAAGCGCCGTCAGATTATAAATACCGCCGAATATATCGCTCCGGGACGTATGGCGGCGATACTTGAAACGCCGTATCCATCACTCGTTCTGCCTCGCGAGGACGCTGAGGGAAAAACCCGTTCGGTCAGCGTCGTAAATACAACTGTAGGTGAAAGCGGATCGCTGCTGCTTCGCATACGGCGTCCGAGTGGGAGAACGTTTATATTTATGGACGGTAAACGCCGTGCTTCACTGAGAGCTGTATACGACGGCGGCGACGCGCTTGTGACCATGCCGTCGGTTAACCCATGGAGCGCCGCGACAGTTTTTGTCGAAAAATAATATGGTGTATATATGTTAATTATGCGGCATTTTATAAAAATATTTCCGTTGCTGTTGCAATCGGACGAAAAATGTGATAAAATATAACAGTCAACACGATAAATGCCATATTATAAAACGGCTAAGTCAATTTTAGCCGTTTTACGCAAATAAGCGGCTTTTGCCGCGTATGAGGTGAATAAAATGCCAGATTTACTTGTAAAGCTCTATGAGCTTCCCGCGCTCGAGCCAGAGCTTAATGCGCTCGCTGCGCAGAATATCGTAGTACGCAAACCGATCGGACCTGAAAACTATGCCGTCATCGCATGGATAAAGGAATTTTTCGGAAACGGCTGGGCTTCCGAATCGGAAAACGCGTTTTTCAACGATCCTAAAACGATCTATATCGCCGTGCGCGAGGGCGAGGAAGGATCAAAAATGCTCGGTTTCGCCTGCTACGACGCGACCGTGAAGGGATTTTTCGGTCCTACGGGAGTTGATCCCGCCGAGCGCGGACGCGGTATAGGGAAAGCTCTGCTGCTCGCCTGTCTGCACGGACTCAGAAACGATGGCTACGGCTACGGAATCATTGGCAGCGCCGGACCTGTCGATTTTTATAAAAAATGCTGCGGTGCGACCGTTATCGAAAATTCTTCTCCCGGAGTATACCGCGGCTATCTCCACTGCTGAGGAACTGGTAACGAAGAACGCGCTTTCCAGAGGAAAGCTGTGCAAAGGCTTTAACCATTATGTGCAGCATATAATATCTATTAATGTATAAATTATTGAAAAGGACAAATATAAATGATTACTTCCGCAAAATCAGGCGCTTATGTTACAATGGTAACGCCCTATAACAACGATAATACAGTCGATTACGGCGCGGTGCGCGAGCTTGTACGCTGGTATGCGTCGAGCGGTCTTGACGGCATTTTCGCGTCCTGCCAGTCGAGCGAAATATGGTATCTTTCTCTCGCCGACCGCGTCAAGCTTGCCGCCGTCGTCCGTGATGAAGCTGAAAAATGCGCAGTCGGCGGACAACGTATGCAGATAGTCGCGTCCGGTCACGTTTCAAACGATTTTGACGAGCAGGTCGCCGAGCTTTCCGCCGTCGCCGCGACAGGCGTCGATGCCGTTATACTCATCTCAAACCGCATGGATATCGCCGACACCTCGGAGGACAAATGGATATCCGATACCGACCGTCTGATCGGACATATCGACGCGGACGTCGCGCTCGGAGTTTACGAATGTCCCCTGCCCTACAAACGTCTGATGACCGATAAAATGCTCAGCTACTGTTCAGCGAACGGCCGATTCTTCTTCATGAAGGATACCTGCTGCGACGCCGATATGATTGCTCGGCGTCTGAAGGTATTGGGCGGCGGCAATATGAAGCTGTTCAACGCTAACGCTCAGACTACCCTCGCTTCGATGCTGTCGGGCGGCGCCGGATACTGCGGAGTTATGGCAAATTTCCACCCAGCACTTTACAAATGGCTCTGCGATAATTACGCAGGCGACCCGCGCGCACAGGAAATATCGGCACAGCTTTCGATGATGGCGTTCATCGAGGGCATGACTTATCCCGCCTGCGCAAAATATCACATGAGAAAATACAGTGGACTTAACATATCGGAGCAGTCACGCTCCTGCCGCGCCTCCTCGTTCACACCATATCAGCGTTCAATAGTCGATGCTCTTGCAATAACCGAACGCGGAATATATGAGAAATTAGAAATCAAATAACAGTATCTAAGTAACATCTGAATAATGTGTAATTCGTCGACGCAAATGTTGAAGTACAATGGCTAAACGCCATTGATTTCAACGCGTCGGCGAATTAATCAGAGGTTCTCTACGAAAAAACAATCCCCCGCCAAAGAAGCGGGGGATTGTTTATAGCCGGATGTTTTATTCAGTCCGCATAGAAAAAGTCGTATATATCCTGATATGCCTTGAGCTTTGCCGTTTCGTTTTTCGCGTAATACGAAGCGAAATCCGCACCGCTCTTGTTGTTTTGTATCAAATCGGGAATGACGAAGTTGAAACCGCTCCAGCCTGCGTACATCCAGCTTATATCGACGACTCGCCCGTTCATTACGATATCGATCATACGGATCGAATCTTCGTCGCGCGCGACCTTAACCTTTAATACAGTATCATAAAACACCGGTGTAACGGTGCGCCAGCTTTCGGCGGAAAGCGCTTCGGTGATAAGTCCGGCACGGTCGAGCTTTTCACCGGTAACTGTAACCGGTATGACAGCAACGTCGAAGCTGCCGTCTATCGTGGTTTTATAATCTGTCTGCGCTTCGTCGTATTTCGGGAAAGGAACAATGCCGTAATCATCGTCCATATCACGCAGTTCGTTCATAGCAGGCAGAAAATGGCAGAAAAGGAACATCGAATTACCGTTAGCGAACGATTTTTTGACCTCATCATAGGTTTCGGCATATGAACCCTTCTGATTATATATAAAATCATATGCCATATCGATCGCTTTGATCGTTTTATCGTTGTTGATTTCAAGCGTCGCTCCGTTTTCGTCAAAGCTGACTATCGGGATATCGAATGACCATAGGAAATTGAGCGAATAGAACGCGTGAATGTGATTGCCGTAAAAATCGTTTATATCGCGTTTGCCGTCGCCATTGAGGTCGGAATAAACGTCCTTTGTGAGGTTTGCCATATAATCGAGAGTCCATTTTCCGCTGTCGACCGAGTTATAAATATCGGAAGCCTCGATGCCATAATTCGCCGCGATGGTTTTATTGAAATATGTTGTGTAGGTATTCCAAAGGCTCGAGAAGCAGGCGTCTGTGACAAGCGCATAGCAGCGTCCGTTGAGAGTGGTCGCTTCAACCGCAAACTGCGGATACCACGGCTTTGTGGTATCAATATATTTCACCTCATTGAGATCGTAAAAATAACCCTTGAGCGTGTCGCTGCCGGTCTGTATGATGTGGTTCATAACGATATCGTAGACGTCGTCGCCGCTATTGACGACCGATGATAACGTTTTGGATATCGCTTCATAACCGCCGCCGTTAACAGCCTTGATATTGATGTTAAAACGCTCCGCGACCGCGATATTGCGTGCGTATATAGCGTCGTCGAGCACATCGCCGGTGGATTCGAAAATGTCGATATCCTGTTCCATTGTATCCTGATAAAGTACGACGAAGTCCTCTCCTCCGTAATCTGTATCCGGCAGATCATCTGAGACAAGACGGCGGGCGTCGAGCGAATCGACAGTCTCGGATGCGTTAACAGTGGTGTCCGGCGATGTCGTCTGAGCCGATGTCGATTCTGCGATGTTTCCGGCGTCACTGCAGGAAGCCGCAAGTATAGCGCATATGAGAACCGCAAGAATAAACGAAATTTTTTTCAAATTGTTTTTCCCCCATTTGTAAATATTTACGAACTCGATTATAACACGATTAAATCAAATTTTCAACTGATTTTATAAAATATTTTTATATTGAATATCATAAAAATGGTGACTGAAATGTTAGATCAAAACAAAATATCACACTATAATAACACCATATGCACGCAGCTTGCCGCTTATATTACAAATACGCCGGATTTTATCACTCAGGATATAATTAACGAACTGTGCGGCGAATGCGGAATCGATCTCAGAACGGCGTTTTCATTCGTCCTCGCCGCCGCAATCGGGCTTGATACCTCCGATGAAGCTGGACATGAGATTTATGAAGCATATTTTCCGCATATGGTGCGTTATCTCGACGACGAAATATATATAAACGACCCATATTATAAAAATATCGTCATACCGGAGCTGTTAAACGACGGCTGGGAACTTAAAACAGAGCGGTATAAACCCTACGAAGCATTTGTCTGCGGAGATCTTGTTAAGCTGTCCGATGGCAGGATAATTCCTCAGATCGGATTTTTCGAACATGAATTCAGATATCCGGCGCTGCTTGAGGGCGGACGCGAATGGATGCTCATCACGCCGAACGAGATAAATACAATGAAGCGTGCTGTATCGGCGGCGCACGGACGCGTTCTTACCTTTGGACTCGGGCTTGGATATTTCGCGTATATGGCGTCGATAAAGCCGGAGGTGGATTCAGTGGTCGCGGTTGAACGTGACAGCCGTGTTATAAAGCTTTTTCGCCGGTATATTCTGCCGCAGTTTCCGGCGGCTGCAAAAATCGAGATAATCGAGAGCGACGCATTCGATTATGCTGAAAACAAGCTGTCCGACTGCGGCGCTGACGTCGTGTTCACCGACCTTTGGCACGACCCATCGGACGGTGTAGCGCTGCGTAAACATATGCGCAAATATGAGAGCAGACTGCCCGGCGCAAACTTCCTCTATTGGATATCGGATACTCTCGACTGCTACGGGGATTGAGTTGGGCGCGACGCTGTGTCAAATTCTTCTGTACAATATGAAACAAACAAAAATCAGATTGCTTTTACATCAGTATTAATATAAATGCAACCAAACATTGCTTTACCTTGCGGAGTGAATATGTTATAATTTACATCAAGGAGCGAGATGCAATGTTGCAGCTCCGATAACGATGTTTTCACACCATCAGCCGAACAGGGGGATTTATTATGTTTGATACTGAAAAATTCGGCAGATATATATCCGGTCTGCGTAAATCCGCGGATATGACTCAATCGGAGCTTGGCGACCGCGTCGGGGTTACGCGTCAGGCAATCTCAAAATACGAACGAGGCGAGAGCTTTCCAGATGTTAGTATTTTATCCGAGATAGCTTCTGCGTTCAGCGTAACGCTTGAGGCGCTAATCGCGTCCGGCGGACCTACCGACGGCGAAGCGCGTATACTCGAGGGGGCGGCGCGCGGAGAGGCTGTTCGCGCCGAAAAGGGCGAGGATATCGTAAGTCTCGCGCCGCTGCTCAAGCCCAGTCTGCTTTCAAGACTTTCCGAAAGCTTCGACCGCCAGGGAATCGATATTTCCAATGTTCTGAATCTCGCTGAATATCTGAACGAAACCGATTCGCGTCGGCTCGCAGCGTCGGTTACTTTTAATAATATTGCGGATATGGATGTCGTCCTGCTCGAAAAGCTGCTGCCAGTCGTCGGTCCATACGCGTCCTATACAATCTTCGAAAAGGTACTGAATGGAGAACTTGATTTATCGTATCTCGATATAGTATATCCGTATACCGGAATGCCGGTCGAGCTAATCGAAAATGCGGTAGTGAACGGTGTGCTCGACGAAAGTGCGCTCGATATCATACGGCGTCATAACTACAACAATGAAATGCGCGTTATACTCGGTTATATCCCGGAGATATTTACCTGCCCGAAATGCGGTGAAAATCTCAAGCATTTTTATCCTCAGCGCTGCAAATGCGGTCATAAGCTGCCGATTGAAAACAATGTAGGCGATTTTATGGGCACATCAGGTGACAAAATGCCCTCTGATAGGAGCAGCGCCGAGTACATACTTCAAAAAACGAGCGGACGCGGCGTTTTGCTCTGTTCTGCTGGAATCGGAGCGGAAAGTATTCGTCCGATGCTTCAAAGCTCTGATCTAAACCTCATCATAGCAAGCGGCGATATCGGTGAACTGCGTGATATTGAAACAAAGCTGCACCATATGTCTTCTGGTCAAATAATTTTCGTCCGGATGGATACAAACGAACCGAATATCGCCGCGAACGCGCTCGATGCCGTCGTAGGTTTTAGCGATCTGCCGGAAAAGCTGCTTCATAAGCTGCTGCGCGAGGGCGGAGTGGCGATATCAGACGGCAGAGTTACATATGAAAACAATTGAACGGCGTCCGACACTGCTCTATGCGGACGATGAAATTGGCGGCATAGACCCAGCTGTGATGCGCGATCTAAACGCCGAAAAGTTGATTAGCGAGGATACGCTTGCTTTTCTCTGCTCACCGGCAGGACGCTTGACACGCTCGGCGCGCAATGCAATATTCAAAGCGCTTGGAATCATGGATGGCGGAGAGCATATAAACGATTACAACGAACGTTTTTGTGCGCTGCGTGAGTCGGCAGGCGAACTGCTCCATTCAGAAAAACTGCTTGCGTCGGCGTCTGGAGAGCTTGCGATGCTGCTCGGCTTCGATTATTTTGTAAAACATTATCTCGATGTCTGCGGCGCAATAATGGCGCTGCCGCGCGTCGGAGCTATCGGCGAGCTGCTCGGGGGATTTATTGACGCACGCGAAGATGAACTGTCTAAGCTGCGCGATCGCGTTGAAAAAGCCGAAAACGCCGTCGGCGCTCTGTCATGCTTTACCATCAAATTTACAAAATCCGGAGTATATGTCAGCCGCGGTGCTCAGACAGGACTTTGCCGGTCGGTGCGCGAACGTGCCGCCGCACTCGGCTACAATATCGGTCATGAAAAAAAACGTTTCGCATATGACGCGGAGCCGGAGCTGTGTCAATCGCTCATGAAGCTGTATCCGAACGAAACCTCACTGCTGCGTTCACTTCATGACGATTACAAATATCTCGTCAGCGACGGTATGTCGTCGCTTAAAAAGGAAGCCGACTTTTATCTCGAACTTTACGGTCTTTATAAGCGCGCTGCCGAACGCGGTATCTCCGCCTGCTACGCGGAATATTCCGAAGACCTTGCATACAGAGCCTGCGCGGCGAGCGATATCAGTCTGCTCGTCAAAAACTGTGACATCATTCCAAACGATATTGATTTTGACTCCGCTCATCCGGTATATTTCCTGACCGGAGCGAACGGCGGCGGTAAAACCACATATCTCCGCGCCGCCGCTCTGAATCTTATATTCGCTTTGAACGGCGCGCCGGTATATGCCGAGAGCGCTGAGGTCGGCGGCTTCAATAGCGTTTTTACGCATTTTCCGTCGGACGAGAGCTTTACAGGAAGCGGACGTCTGGTCGAGGAAGCCGCC
>Ga0172378_10007251_pt1 | contig 10319 bp, 8 predicted proteins | sample GrowelOW332metaG_FD_119755 | JGI IMG/M metagenome (GOLD analysis project Ga0172378, IMG submission 119755) | Groundwater microbial communities from an aquifer near a municipal landfill in Southern Ontario, Canada - Pumphouse #3_1 metaG | ecosystem: Environmental > Aquatic > Deep subsurface >... | reverse complement strand
TCCAAAAATTTTCGGAGGAATTCTTTTTAGACGAGAAAACGATGCTGACAAAAAAATTATAAAATCATACGATATTCCATCCATCGATTTGGTGATTGTGGATTTATACCCATTTGAAAAAACATTGGCACTCAAGGCATCGCATGACGAAATAATTGAAAAAATTGACATCGGTGGCATATCTCTTATCCGAGCCGGAGCAAAAAACTACAAAGATGTGATTGTTGTTGCATCCAAAAATCAATACGGAGCGTTGCAAAGTTTACTTCATGATAAAAAGGGAGAATCGGAATTGGAAGACAGAAAGTGGTTTGCCAAAGAAGCATTTGCTGTTACATCTGCTTACGATAGTGCTATATTCTCCTACTTCACCGATAACGATGATTTAAGCTCATTTAGAGTAGTTGCAAGTAATGGGAGAAAGTTAAGATATGGAGAAAACCCTCATCAAGAGGGATATTTTTATGGCAATTTTGAAGAATTATTTTCACAATTACACGGAAAGGAAATCTCTTACAACAACCTGCTGGATATAGAAGCCGCAACGGAGCTGATGGCAGAGTTTAGTGAGCCTTCCATTGCAATTATCAAACACAACAATGCCTGCGGCATGGCATCGCGCACTAATCTATTGGATGCATGGAAGGATGCATTAGAAGGAGACCCGGTTTCGGCATTTGGTGGAGTTATCATTGCAAACGAAAGAATTGAGAAAGAGGTTGCCGAAGAGATAAACAGACTGTTTTTTGAAATAATAATTGCACCCTCATACGATGATGAAGCCCTGGAAATATTAAAGCAAAAGAAAAACAGAATCATTTTAGAAGAAAAACAAACGGACAAAAAACAGGATATTCAATTCCGATCGTTATTGAATGGAGTATTAGCCGAACAAAAAAACAAAAGCACTCAAACATCTGCAGATTTAAAAGTAGTGACAACTACACATCCAACTCCAGAGGAGACAGAAGATTTACTTTTTGCCAATAAAATGGTAAAACATTTGAAATCGAATGCTATTGCATTGGTCAAAAGCAAACAATTGATTGGAATTGGGACAGGGCAAACATCGAGAGTAGATGCATTGATGCAAGCCATTGAAAAAGCCAAACAAATGGGCTTAGACTTAAATGGAGCTGTGATGGCTTCGGATGCTTTTTTTCCATTTCCCGACAGTGTGGAAATTGCACACAAAGCGGGTATCACAGCTATTATTCAACCTGGCGGATCAATTAAAGATCAAGAGTCCATTGACTATTGCAATCAAAATGGCATAGCTATGGTAACAACCGGAATTCGCCACTTTAAACATTAAAACAACACATTGAAACAATAAAATAAGATGGGATTATTTTCATTTACGCAAGAATTGGCCATGGACCTTGGTACAGCCAATACCATAATTGTAAACAGCGCCGGTAAAATATTGCTGGACGAGCCCTCTATCGTAGCGCTCGATCGCAAGACAGATAAAATGATTGCTCTGGGAGAAAAAGCAAGACAGATGCATGGGAAAACCCATGAAAATATTCGTACTATCCGTCCACTGCGTGACGGAGTGATTGCCGATTTTGCTGCTGCAGAACAGATGATTCGCGGCATGATTAAAATGGCAAATAGAAACAAAAAGAGATTTTTCTCACCCTCGCTTCGTGTGGTAGTTTGTATTCCATCGGGCAGCACCGAAGTAGAAATACGTGCCGTTCGCGACTCGGCAGAACATGCTGGTGGACGCGATGTGTACATGATTTTTGAACCAATGGCAGCTGCATTAGGGATAGGGTTGGATGTGGAAGCACCCGAAGGAAATATGATTGTTGATATAGGTGGTGGCACTACAGAAATCGCAGTTATTTCACTTGGCGGTATTGTTTCTAACAAATCCATTAAAATTGCCGGTGACGATCTCACCGAAGATATTCAAGAATATATGGGCAGACAGCACAACATAAAAGTTGGTGAGAGAACTGCTGAGCAAATTAAAATTAATGTGGGATCCGTCTTAACGGAATTGTCTGATCCACCCGAAGATTTCGTAGTACATGGTCCAAACCGGATGACTTCATTACCGATGGATGTTCCTATTTCTTATCAGGAAATTGCACATTGCCTTGAAAAATCTATTTCGAAGGTAGATTCAGCTATCTTGAGCGCTTTGGAGCATACTCCTCCCGAGTTATATGCAGACATTGTTCGCAACGGAATTTACATTACCGGTGGTGGTGGATTGTTGCGTGGCTTAGATAAACGATTCACAGATAAAATTGGCATTACATTTAGGGTAGCCGAAGATCCTTTGCGCGTGGTAGCTAAAGGAACCGGAATCGCGTTACGAAATATCGATAAGTTTAATTTTTTAATGAGATAGTTTTTTTTTAAATTGAAAGTTGAAAATGGAAAATGGACACAGGAGTTGACAATTGACAACGAGAAGTTGGATAAGAGAATAGATTTGGACAACTCTGACTTTTAACATCTAATTTTCTAACGTCTAACTTCTAACATCTAAGTTCCGAGTTCCGAATATCGAGTCTCGAATCTCGAATCTCGAGTTTCGATTCCCGATTTCTACTTACAACTCAAAAGTTCAAATAATCAAATGATGCGACTAATTATCGCTTGAAACATCAGAGAGGCTATTTATGAGAAACCTTCTTAATTATATTTTAAGGAACAGTGCGTGGTTTCTGGCATTTCTATTGATTGCTTTCAGCATCTATTTGGTTTTTAAACACAATTCTTATCAAAGAAGCGTTTATTTATCTTCTGCAAATAAAATAACCGGCGAGATATACCGTGTATCGGATGATGTGAGTTCTTTTTTTCATCTCAAGAGCAACAATCAACAGCTTTTGGAGCGAACAGCTGAGCTCGAAAAAGTAGTTCAGTTGCTGAAAACTCAAATTGAAACTCTATCGAAAGATACGAGTGCGATAGTATCATTTACTATTGATTCCATTCAACCTGCTCAGTTTGAATTTATATCGGCAAAAGTTGTAAATATCAGCGTTTCGAAGTTCAATAATTCTCTGACCATAAACAAAGGATCGCTGGAGGGTATAAAACCTGACATGGGAGTCATCTCTCATTCAGGAGTTGTGGGTGTTGTCAGAACTGTTTCAGATCATTTTTCTGTTATTATTCCCATTATCAATCCGAAGTTTAGATTAGGAGCTAAATTAATTAACTCCGATAATTTCGGCTCAATTTCATGGGATGGAAACAACATTGAAGAAGCTCAATTACGCGAACTGCCTAAACACGAAAATTTCAATGAAAATGATACAGTTGTAACCGGATTTTCGCGTATTTTTCCTGAAGGAATTGTCATTGGATATACAAAAGATATTGGCGTTTCAATGGACGATAATTTTAGCACATTCAACATAACACTTGCCACCAATTTCCATACTTTGCAGCATGTGTTAGTCATAGACGACAAATATTATCACGAACGTACATCTCTTGAAGCAAGTGTAAATTAATGAAGTTAGATTATTTATATGAGATATTACTTTTTGCAATATTAATTTTATTGCAAGTACTTGTTTTTAATCAAATAAGCGTATTTGGCTTCGCCACTCCTTTTTTGTATATTTATTTCTTGTTGAAACTTCCCATGGGAAGAAACGTGTTTTATGTAATCATCATGGGGTTTTTAATGGGATTTATTATCGATATCTTTTTAAATACTCCCGGCATAAATGCTGCAGCAACCACTTTTGTTGCTGCATTGAGAAGACCTTTGTTGCGCTTGTTTTTCACTAAAGAAGAATTCGAAAATTTTGTTCCGGGCATCAATTCCGCTTCAGGGCCATTTATCAGATTTGCAGTTTTATCGGTTACTATTCATCAAACCGTAATCTTCGGACTCGAAGCAGTTTCTCTCTTCAATATCAACATCTTGTTGCTACGATTATTAGCTTCTATTGTATTGACTCTTGTTTTACTGTTTGCATTAGATAGCTTTCGATTTAAAAAATTTATAAGTGAATAACAGAAAAGATCCATATTTCAATAGAAAAACTATCATTTCGATAACCGTTGCGGTTATTGCGGTGATATATATGGTTCAATTGTTCAATCTTCAGATTGTGAACAAGCAATACCGTGGGTTTGCAGATAGCAACGCGTTCTTCAAAAAAACATTATATCCATCGCGTGGTGCTATTTACGATCGCAATGGTGAACTTTTGGTATATAACCAAGCAACCTACGATGTGATGATGGTTGCGAGAGAAATGAACAACTTTGATACATTGGATTTTTGCAATACATTATCAATTGATAAAGAGACGTTTAACGAGTTTGATAAAGATATGCGAGATCGACGTAAAAACCCGGGATATTCGTCCTATACGCCGCAACGCTTTATGTCGAAACTAAACGTTCGCGAATATGCGATGTTGCAAGAAAAACTCTACAAATTTCCGGGTATCTACATCCAGAATCGTACCGAAAGGCAATACAAATATCCGAACATGGGTCCTATTTTGGGATACATTGCCGAGGTGGACAAAAATACCATGTCAGCCGATCCATACTATGCAAGAGGTGATTTTGCGGGTAAATCCGGCATTGAACTATCTCATGAAGAAGATTTGCGGGGCGAAAAGGGAGTAGAAGTTTTGTTGCGTGATGCGCACGGAAGAATTCAAGGAAAATACGAAGATGGAGCTTACGACAAAATGCCCGTTTCGGGACAAGACTTAACTTTATCTATCGACATTGAGTTGCAGGCATACGGAGAATATTTGATGCAAAATAAAATAGGCAGCATTATCATAATTGAACCCAAAACAGGTGAAATTCTGACCATGGTGGCAGCACCCAGCTACGATCCGGCTTTATTGACAGGGCGAGAGTTTGGAGAAAACTACTTGGAATTGGCGCGCGATCCATACAAACCATTGATTAATCGTGCCGTGGCAGGATTATATCCTCCCGGTTCAACATACAAACCGGCACAAGGGGTAATTTTTTTACAAGAGGGCATTATCACTCCCGATACGCGATATGGGTGCGCAGGCGGTTATCCTCCTTTGGGCGGACGCCCCCGTTGCCACGGACACCCATCGCCACTGTCACTCGACCCGGCATTGGCAACATCCTGCAACTCCTACTTCTGTTATGGTCTTACAGCAATGTTGACCAACCGCACCTTCTACAAAGATATAAATGATGCTTTTGACCATTGGAAAGATCGCATGATATTAATGGGTTTTGGCAATAAGTTGGGAGTGGATCTGCCCTCCGAAAAGAGAGGTTTCATCCCCAACAGTAAGTTTTATAGTAAAGTACATCAAACCGAGAACTGGCGTGCCGCCAATATTATATCCATAGCCATTGGGCAGGGCGAAATTTTGACCACGCCGTTGCAACTTGCCAATTTTGCTGCATTAACCGCAAATCGAGGATACTATTATGTACCGCACGTGGTAAAGAAGCTAAAAAACAAACCATTAGATACACAATACACCATTAGACGCGAGTCGGAAATTGACCGTAAACATTGGGAAGTAGCCGTGAGTGGTATGGCACATGCCGTAACCGGCGGAACATGCAGAGGTATATTTATGGGTCCCGAAGTTGAAGTTTGTGGTAAAACAGGAACATCTCAAAATCCCCATGGTGACGACCATTCTCTATTTTTGGGATTTGCACCGAAAGACGATCCTCAAGTGGCCATTGCTGTAATTGTTGAAAATGGCAGGTTTGGAGCCAGTACTGCGGTACCAATTGCCAGACTTATGTTTCAGAAGTTTTTCAAAGATTCCATACCCGATTCCGATAAATGGCTGGAACAAAGAATTGTCAACACTTCTATTTTACCGAATATGCATCTAAGAAACAGACAAACAATCAATGTACAGTAGCACTATATATGATAAAGGGAAGATCGACCGGTGGATGGTTGCGTTTTATCTCTTTTTTGTTGTTGCAGGTTGGCTTAACATTTATGCTGCCAGCTACGATTTGGAAAATGCTGTCAACATTTTCGACTTGTCGGGAAGAGCAGGGATGCAGCTTATTTGGATAGGAACCTCCTTACTGGTTGCATTTGCAATCATGAAAATTGACACTAGTTTCTTTGACACTTTCGCACTACTATTTTATGCCATTGGCATTATTCTATTAATCATCACCGTTGCTATTGCGCCCGACATAAAAGGCTCCCGTTCGTGGCTGGTATTAGGTCCTGTGAGCATTCAGCCCGCCGAATTTATGAAATTCATCATTGCTCTGGCATTGGCCAAGATCATGAACATACATGGCTTCAAGCTTATGGAAACCAAAAACCTGCTGCTGGTATCGGCCATTATTCTTCTACCCATGCTCATCGTTATTTTTCAAAGTGAAACGGGAACCGCTTTGGTTTATCTAAGTTTCGTTATCATGCTCTATCGCGAAGGTCTGCCCGGCGGATTTATTTTCACGGGTTTGGCAATGATTGTTTATTTTGTGGTAGGAATAAAGTTCTCTGAAGAACAAATTGGCATTTTCTCTCGTGGCGAAGTTTATACAATCGTTATCATTCTTATTTTCACAGCCGGAATGGTTTGGAGCTATGTGAAAAGAATGAATGTCCTACTTTACATTTTGGGGATAAGTGCTACTATCTTTTTAGGTAGCTATCTGTTATCACTCTTCAATTGGATTGAGGTTGATTATGGAATTAGTGCAATAATATCACTTAGCCTTGTTGTTTTATATTTGCTTTTTCTTTCACTGAGGTATTGGAAGATAATATATCTGTTGATGGCTCTGTTTGCCATCGGCTCGTTTGTTTTTTTAGAGTCGGTAGAATATGTTTTCGAAGATGTTTTGCAGCCACATCAACAGATGCGTATAAAGGTTACGTTGGGGATGGAAGAGGATTTATTGGGTTCGGGCTATCACATTGGCCAATCCAAAATTGCAATAGGTTCAGGCGCACTTTTCGGAAAAGGATATCTAAATGGAACCCAAACTAAACTAAAATACGTTCCCGAGCAAGATACAGACTTTATTTTTTGCACAATTGGCGAAGAGCAAGGTTTTATTGGCTCCTCTGTTTTACTCCTATTATTTTTGATATTTATTTTGCGACTTATATTTATGGCAGAACGGCAGAAAACAACGTTTGGACGAGTCTATGGGTACGCAGTAGCCGGCGTTTTCATATTCCACCTCATAGTCAATATTGGCATGGTGTTAGGATTGACCCCTGTTATTGGTATCCCCTTACCGTTCTTCAGCTATGGAGGATCATCACTGTGGGGCTTCACCATCTTGTTGTTCATATTTTTGCGTATCGATAAATCGCGTAAGCGGATTTAAAGTATTTGAGGTTTGTGTTTTGTGGTATGAGATAACACAACAATTTCCAACATTAATTGATCCAATTTCCTTGCGCGTATTTGCAACATATCGACTTTGCTCAATGACCGTGCGACTCTCTTCTAAGAGAAATTTCTCCTTTTGATCTTTCTTTAATAAAAAAACTCCCGAATTGCCTCCAATAGATCATAAAACCAATCAAAGGTAAGTAGAGAATTGAACTTGCTTCCGAACCACCACACCAATGGTATAATCAGAATATTGAGTGCTCCTATAATCAATCTTATTTTCACGCGCGAAAAAAGGGCAAATATGCCAATAATGATTAAAGATGTCGCTGAAATACCCAAAAACCACCACCAATTGAACGTTAGAGAGAGCGATATTAACCTTACAAATCCGCCTATCATACCAAATATTCCCGCACCACCGATGAAATAGGGTAAAATACGAAGAGATTGTCTGTACTCAGAGTAAACATTAAGATTGACGGTCGAACAAAAGAAAAGTGCAACGGCCATCCAGAATAGATGATTGTTTAACATAGACGGTTAGTTATAAATTCTAAAAACAGGAGAAATAATATTAGCATCACAAATTTATCAAATGAAATTGTCAAAATCCTCATCAATATTAAAAAAAGTTTGCACAAAATTTAAAACTAAACACAATTTTTTGTTTGCTCTCTTGATTACATAGTTTTGCAGATGTTGTATCCCGCGTCAGTCAATCATATTCATTCAACACTATACATCAAGAAAATAAACCTGAACTGCACTCAACGTATCATAAAACCAGTCGAAAGTTGCAGTAGAATTAAATTTGCTTCCGTACCACAACAGCAAAGGGATGAGCAAAATATTGAGTGTCCCGATCACAACGCTAATCTTGTCTTGTGTGAAATAGGAAAATATACCCGTGAAAAGTAAAGATGCAGCACCTACACCCAAAAACCACCACCAATTGAACATCACGGAAAGTGAAAAGAGCCTGATCAACCAACCAATAAAACCAAAAGCTCCCACAATGCCGATAACTGACGGCAAAACCCGAATAGTTTTATGATATTCTAAGTATGCGTTAATATTGATGGCAGAACAGAAAAAAAGTGCTACTGCCAACCAAAATAAATGATGGTGAAACATAGCTTATTAATTGATTGTTTCGGGAAAAAGATGATCTCTGTGTTAGATTATTGCTCAATTGCCAATCTCATTTTTTTTATACTCGCAAATTTAACAAATAAATTGTATAAAACAACAAACCTGATCGAAAAAAGTCTGCATTGAATTCTTAAAGCACTCATATGTGAGGAGACAAATTGGAGGGTTTCTCATATACCGCACACCTCAACAACAACCCTATCACACAGCAGATCACCACACACTCTGCCTCAAATCTCATTCCTCAAAATCCAACTATTTTAAAATCTGTTCCATCACCCAATTCGTCCGAGCTGCCGAAACTGCATCACTTACTACATCCCCACCCTTCCCATTAAGGTGATTTACAATACTTTCGATTAAATAGAACTGAATATTCTCCGGATTTTCTTCTGTGTAAGATTTGATACCATCTGAAGTTTCTAACTCAATATTACTGAATCCAAACGTAGAAAAAGATAACCGTCCCTTGGTGCCAACTAATTCAATAGAATCAACCCGAATGCCCGAAGGTGCAACAAAACTCCAGCTTCCAGTACCGGTAATACCCGACTGAAAGCTGAATGCAGCCGATACAGTATCTTCCACATCGTATAGTCCGGCAATATTGGCAGTAAAACCTGTGGCATGTTCAATAGGACCAAACAAAAAGTCTAACAAATCAAATTGATGAGAAGCTAAATCATAGAAATAGCCACCCCCAGCAATTTCCTTTTTGACACGCCAAGGTAAGTTTTTACTGTTGTAATCAACATCATAAGGTGGAATGGCAAATCGGATTTGGACGGTAGAAATATCACCCAAAATGCCATCGTCAATCAATTGTTTTACTCTGAGGAAATAGGGTAAAGTACGGCGATAGTAGGCTACATAACAGGGAATACCTGTCTCTTTAGAAACTTGAATCATTTTCTGGCATTCACTGTAGGTGGTTGCCATGGGTTTTTCAACATACACCGGCTTGCCGACTCGCATAGTCGCAATAGCGTATTTGGCGTGTGACGCAGGTGGGGTTGCCACATAAATCGCATTAACGTTAGGATCGTTTATCAATTCATCGGCATCGCTATACCAAGTAGAAATATTGTGCCTTTGAGCATAGTCTTTTGCTTTATCAGCATCGCGACGCATCACAGCCACCACTCGTGAGTCATCGACCTTGCTAAATGCCGGACCACTCTTCTTTTCAGTTACACTTCCGCAACCAATAAATCCCCATTTTATCATTATCTTTTATTTTTTTTGTTCGTAATGCGCATCTCCGCACACATTTATAAGCCACACATCTCACACAGGACACAGCATTCAGCGTTCAGCGTTCAGCATTCAGCGTTCAGCGTTCAGCGTTCAGCGTTCAGCAATCAGCATTCATCAAATCATCACATCACCACATCATCACATCATCACATCATCACATCACCACATCACGCCTCTTCCCACTGTTTTCTCAACAACTGCAATGCTGCAGGAACCACTACAGTGCGATCACCTTGACAACCGCACTCGAAACTAACGTAGTTGTTATACCCAATTTGTTTCAATCCTTTAAAACCATCCACATAGTTATCAGTCGCTCCATCTTCACCGGGCATACTGCGACGTTTACGACTGGCCATATGCACATGCTGCAAATAATCGCCTGCCGAAATGAACGCACCACTATCGGAAGGTTCCTCCCAAGTCATGTGCCAGAAATCTCCCATGCATTTCACCCCCGGATTATTAATGTCACGACAAATAGAAGCGGCATCACCCACTTGACGTAAATAGAAAGCTTCCTTCCGATTGAGTGGTTCAAAAATAACAGAAGTTCCATGTTCGGTTGCAAAGTTTCCC
>Ga0172378_10007245_pt1 | contig 10325 bp, 11 predicted proteins | sample GrowelOW332metaG_FD_119755 | JGI IMG/M metagenome (GOLD analysis project Ga0172378, IMG submission 119755) | Groundwater microbial communities from an aquifer near a municipal landfill in Southern Ontario, Canada - Pumphouse #3_1 metaG | ecosystem: Environmental > Aquatic > Deep subsurface >... | reverse complement strand
TAAAAAATATAAAAATGGTTTAGATGATGCGAAATCATTAAATCGCACTGTTGCGGCTTTGGCAAGGCGTGGATTTTCCTTTTCGGATATTCGCAAAGCCATTAGACTGAAAAATAGTGAAATTGAACTTTTTGAGGAATGAAAATATGTCTTATAAAATAGGAATGGTATCGCTTGGATGCTCCAAAAATCAGGTAGATGCTGAAATAATGTTAAACAGTCTTAGTGTTTCGGGATATGAAATCACCCCTGAGGAGTCTGAAGCGGATGTCATTATAGTGAACACCTGCGGTTTTATTGAAGAAGCCAAACGTGAGGCAATTGAAAACATAATTGAGGTATCGGCTTATAAAAAAGAGGGTAACCTTAAAGCTCTAATCGTAACGGGTTGTCTTGCGGAGCGTTACCGCGATCAAATTATGAGTGAAATCCCCGAAGTTGACGCTGTTGTTGGCATTGGCAGAAACAGCGATATTTGTAAAATTGTTTCTGATGCATTGGGTGGCAATAAAGAGTGCTTCTTCGGTGATAAAACGGATCTTGATATAAATGCTGATCGTATGCTTTCCACTCCGTTTTATATGGCGTATCTCAAAATAGCAGAAGGATGCGACAACTGTTGCACATATTGTGCAATCCCTGCAATACGTGGACGGTATCGCAGCCGCACAATTGAAAGCATTGTTGCAGAAGCAAAAAAATTAGCAGACAAAGGAGTTAAAGAGCTTGTTCTTATTGCTCAGGATTCAACCCGATATGGCGAGGATCTCTATGGCAAATCAGAACTTGTTAAGTTGCTGTTGGAGCTCTGTGAAATTGATGGCTTGCATTGGATTCGCACACTATACACTTATCCTGAACGAATTACAGACGAATTTATTGATGCAGTTGCAAATAATGATAAACTAGCAAAATACTTTGATATTCCATTACAGCACTGCAACGCCAATATCTTGAGGCGAATGAATCGCCAAGGCAATATTGACGAGATTACCACACTGATTAATAAAATCAGATCAAAAATTCCCAATGTTATAATTCGCACCACATTTTTGACTGGTTTCCCCGGTGAAACCGAAAAAGAATTTGAAGAATTATGTGAATTCGTTAAGGAAATTCGTTTTGACCGTATTGGTTGCTTTGCATATTCAGCCGAAGAGGGAACCCCTGCCGCGGAGTTTGAAAACCAGATTGAAGAACAAATCAAATATGATCGTGCCGAAAATATCATGAATGAACAATCAGTTATTTCTGCACAAAAAAACCAAGAAAAGATCGGAACTGTTGTCGAAGTCCTAATTGAAGGATATGACGATTATATTAGAAGTTACTTCGGTCGCTCTGCAGCGGATGCACCTGAGGTGGATGGTAAAGTGTTTTTCGTTTCACCGGTTCAGCTTGAAATCGGGAAATTTGTTATGGTTCAAATAAACGATACTTTAGAATATGATCTTCTTGGAGAGATTGTGGAGGATTAAGTTATGAATTTACCAAATAAACTAACAATATTGCGCATATTAATGGCGCCTGTTTTTTTAGCGGCCTTATTGCTGAAGTTTCCTCAACATTACTTGGTTGCACTGGTTTTATTTTGTGTGGCATCTTTCACGGATTTGATTGATGGAAAATATGCAAGAAAACATAATATGATAACGGATTTTGGCAAGTTTTTAGATCCTTTGGCCGATAAAATGCTTACAACCGCAGCCTTTTTGGGCTTCATTAAACTGGATATTGGTCAGGGTATTGTGTGGGTTACCTTTATTGTCTTGATAAGGGAATTCTTGATAACCTCATTGCGGCTGGTTTCAGTAGGTAAAGGTAAAGTGATTGCTGCAAATATATGGGGGAAAGCTAAAACTGTCAGCCAGATGGTAGGCATTATTGTCGCAATATCGGTAAAAGTTATCATTTCGTTTGGGGCATTGAGTGACGATGTATGCAGTACCCTGAGTTATGTGGTTACAGGATTCCTATGGGCTTCTGCAGGACTTACAATCATTTCAGGCGCACTTTATCTAATAGAAAATTTAGAATTTGTGGATTATAAGAAATAAGAGTAGACAAATCACCAAAAGTATATATAATAATATTATAAACCAAATAATTAATTGATGCGATTATCGGGATAAGTAGTTGGATTTTCAAACACTAGGGAGAACGCTCCGTGACTGAAAGAGCATTTTGTTTTGAATTTCTCGCGAATGCACCTGTTAGCACACATTTAAGAAAGGCCTTTTGGCTTAGTATTTTTGTGCGTTCTGGTTACGTTACAAACCATATAAGTTATAAATCGGAGTGGAACCGCGAATTTATCGCCTCCTTGAGTGCCTTGACACTTGAGGAGGCTTTTTTTCACTTAAATCCATCCCGAAAAAATCTAAATAAGGAGAATGGTATAATGTTTGACAGGATTAAAGAAGACGTTGCAGCGGTTCGTGATCGTGACCCTGCTGCAAGAAGCTTTTTTGAAATTTTATTTTTATATCCGGGAGTTAAAGCAATTCGCATGTACCGTCGTTCGCACTGGCTTTTTAATCACAATTTCAAATTTTTAGCACGCTGGATTTCTCAACGTGCTGTTCGCAAAACAGGAATTGAAATTCACCCAGGGGCAATAATAGGTAAGCGACTTGTAATCGATCACGGTACGGGTGTTGTTATTGGCGAAACAGCCGAAATCGGAGACGATTGTCTCATCTATCAGGGTGTCACTTTGGGAGGAACCGGCAAAGATATAGGAAAACGTCACCCAACTATCGGAAATAATGTTATGATAAGCTCAGGTGCAAAAGTGCTTGGACCGTTTAAAGTTGGTAACAATTCCCGCATTGCCGCTGGTGCGGTTGTATTGGATGAGGTTCCTCCAAACTGCACAGTTGTTGGTGTTCCAGCAAGAGTCGTGCGTCAGGAAGGTCAAAAAGTTGGGCAATCACTTGATCAAATTCACATGCCGGATCCTGTTGCCTTGGAACTGTGCAAATTGGAATATCAAGTCGGTGAACTAAAAAAGCAACTGGATGACCTTACAGGAAACAATAAAACAGATAATAAATAAAGATATTTCAAACCGAGGGAGAACATTATGAAAATTTACAATACTTTAACACGTCAAAAACAGGAACTTAAAACAATTGTTGATAACGAGGTTAAAATTTATGCATGTGGACCTACCGTTTACAATTTTATTCATATTGGTAACGCCCGTCCTCTGTGCGTTTTTGATTGTTTACGTCGCTATCTTGAATGGCGAGGATATAAGGTTGTCTTCGTTCAAAATTTTACAGATATTGATGATAAACTTATTAACAAAGCTAATGAAGAGGGCATAACTGTTAATGAAGTTGCTGAGAGATATATCAAAGAATTTTGGACTGATTCAAACGGACTTAATGTCAGGAAAGCAACTATTCACCCAAGGGCCACTGAAAATATTGATGCTATTATTGATATTATTTCTTCGCTTGAGCAAAAAGGATACGCATATGAAAGCCATGGAGATGTTTATTTCCGTGCCAAACGTTTTAAAGAATATGGCAAGCTTTCACATCAGCCGTTGGAAGATTTGGAGTCTGGAGCAAGAATTAGTGTTTCCGAAATCAAAGAAGATCCAATGGATTTCTGTATGTGGAAAGCCGCAAAACCGGGTGAGCCATTTTGGGGATCTCCCTGGGGTAATGGTCGTCCAGGTTGGCACATTGAGTGTTCTGCCATGGTGGGACGTTATTTAGGTAAAACTATTGATATTCACTGTGGCGGTCAGGATTTGATTTTTCCTCACCATGAAAATGAAATTGCGCAGTCGGAGTGCGCTAACGGATGCGAGTTTTCACATTATTGGATGCACAACGGCTATATTAATGTTGATAACAGAAAAATGTCAAAATCACTCGGAAACTTTTTTACTGTGAGGGAAATTGCAGAAAAATTTGGCTATGAGCCAATTCGTTATATCATGATTTCTTCACAATATCGCAGTCCAATAAATTACAGCATGGAAATTCTGGAGCAATCAAAAAGTGCTCTTGAGCGTCTCTACAATTGCCGCGATGGATTGAAGTTCGCAATATCTCATGCAGAAGAAGGCGGAGATGTGCCGGATTTCTTAGAGACACGCAAGCAGGAATTTACAGTTGCAATGGATGATGATCTTAACACTGCCGATGCACTGGCGGCAATATTTTTATTGGTACGTGACATTAATATTATGGTGGCTAATGCACCTTTAAAAACATCTTGTGAGGCAGCACTGTGCTTGTTTGATGAGCTATGCAATGTTTTAGGCCTTTTATATAACACAAAAGAAGATTCCCTTGACGCTGTAGTTGAAAAATTGATTGAACAGCGAGCCGCTGCTCGAAAATCAAAAGACTTTGCGGCTGCAGATACAATTCGTGATCGACTTAAAGAAATGGGAATAACTCTTGAGGATACTTCGCAAGGTGTAAAGTGGAGCAAAAACTAATGGAACAACTTGAGCCGCTGGGAAAAGGCCTTGGTATTTATGTTAGTAAAAATCATCGTTTTGGAACTGATGCAATTTTGCTGGCAGACTTTTCACTTAATTCAAAAGCAAGTGTTGCCTGCGATCTTGGAACAGGTTGTGGAATAATACCCATGCTTTGGATCAAAAATAAGGGTATACAAAGTGTGTTCGGTGTTGAAATTCAAACTGATGGTTGTAAACTTGCCGAAAAGACTATCTCACATTACAAACTGGAAAATCGCTTTTCTGTTATTAATAGTGATTTAAAAGAGCTGAAAGGCAAGATTCCGTTTAATTTTTTTGATTTAGTCACGTGCAATCCGCCATACAAGGCAGCAGATGCTGGTATACCGAATCCAGGAGAATCTGCCAGGCTTGCGCGCCACGAAACCCTATGCACGTTTGGGGATGCTGCTAAATCCGCTTCGGAGCTTTTAAAGTTTTCGGGCAGATTTTGCATATGTCAGCGCCCCGAGCGTTTGGTAGACGTTTTTTGTGAAATGAGAAAAGTAAAAATTGAGCCAAAAAGGCTTCGTTTAGTTATTCAGAGGGACGGACAAGAGCCGTGGCTGGTGCTTGTTGAAGGCAGACTTGGGTCAAAGCCAGGAATGAGGATTCTGCCTCCGATTTATATCGAATCAGGCGGAAAACTGTCTGAAGAAATGTCAAAAATATATGAAGATTATGCAAATAGAGAGGGGCGATAAATTTGAGCGGAAAGTTGTTTGTTGTGGGAACACCAATTGGAAATTTAAGCGATTTTTCACCACGCGCAAAGGAAACACTGACGCTAGTGGATTTTATTGCCGCAGAAGATACTCGCGTCACCTCAAAATTGCTTAATAAATTTGAAATAAAAAAGCCGATGATAAGCTATCATGAACATAACAAAGAGTCACGTCACGAACAAATTTCAGAAAAAATTATGGAAGGAGAAAATTGCGCCCTTGTGACAGATGCTGGTATGCCGGCAATTTCAGATCCTGGTGAAGATCTTGTGCGGCTCTGCTTGGACAAAGGAATTGAAGTCGAGTCAGTCCCGGGCCCTAGTGCACTTATTACTGCACTTGCAATTTCAGGAATGCCATCCGGGCGCTTTTGTTTTGAAGGCTTTTTGTCAGTGAATAAGCTCAGTAGGTCCCAGCATCTGAATGATGTGAAAGATGAACATAGGACTATGATATTCTATGAAGCACCGCACAAGCTATCTTCCACACTCTGTGATATGTTGACCGCTTTTGGCGACAGAAAAATTGCTCTGATCAGAGAGCTCACAAAAATTCATGAAACAATTGAGCGCACAACTCTTGCAGAGGCCACAAAAAAATACAGTGAAATTGCGCCAAGGGGTGAATATGTCCTCATTATCAGTGGCGCCGAAAAGCTGGAAATTGCCAAAGACGAGGTTTCTTTTGAATCTGCATGTGAAATTGCTCACGGTTTGATGAAAGACGGAATGCCTGCATCTGCCGCCGCAAGACGTGCAGCTGCAGAAACAGGTTTTAAGAAAGGTGACATTTATAAATTTGCAACAAGTGATGAAGTTCAAGGAAATAAATAGAAATTAGTGCTATTTGTAAAAAAAATTACAATTGTTATATAGAAAAACATTCAAATTCAATGCTTTATATGATATACTATTAAGGAACTTTATTTGTAAGTTAACGTCTAAAAACCAAGAATAAGGATATGTATGTATGACAGTATCGTTCTTTGACTTTATTGGGCAATTAGTGTCCAACCCTATACTGCTAGTCACAACTGTTTTAGTTCTGGCTGTAATTCTGGTGAATGGTTGGACAGATGCACCAAATGCAATTGCCACCTGTGTTTCAACTCGTTCAATGTCAGCTGACAAGGCGATTTTGATGGCCGCAATATTTAATTTCATTGGTGTTTTTGTTATGACTAAGCTAAACGCCTCTATCGCCACAACAATTTATAATATTGCTGATTTTGGCGGTGATACACATGATGCTTTGGTGGCATTATGTGCTGCAATGGTTGCAATTGTTGTCTGGGCCACCGTGGCATCATATTTTGGTATTCCAACCAGCGAAAGTCATGCACTGATTGCCGGAATTTCTGGTGCCGCGATTGCTTTACATGGTGGTTTATCCGGAATAAACGGAAGTGAATGGATAAAAGTCATTTATGGTCTTGTTCTTTCAACGTTTTTAGGATTTTTTATGGGGTATTTTGTTGTAAAACTGGTTGAATTAGTATTTAAATGGTTTGATAAGCGTAAAACTGCCAACTTTTTTGGTGGTGCACAAATAGCATCCGCTGCTTCAATGGCATTTATGCACGGCGCACAGGATGGTCAAAAGTTCATGGGCGTTTTTATGCTTGGCATGTTTCTCTCAAAAGGTGAGGAAAGCTCCAATTTTATTATACCAGTTTGGCTTATGATCGTTTGCTCGTTGACAATGGGGCTTGGTACATCAATAGGTGGATACCGTATTATTAAAGCAGTTGGAATGGATATGGTTAAGCTTGAAAAATACCAAGGCTTTGCAGCCGACACTGCTGCTGCATCATGCTTGCTGATTTCATCGGTAGCTGGTATCCCGGTAAGTACAACACATACTAAAACCACTGCTATAATGGGCGTTGGAGCCGCAAAGGGCCTTTCCAGAGTCAATTGGGGCGTTGTTAAAGAAATGGTTTTAACATGGGTTCTTACTTTCCCTGGCTGCGGACTAATTGCTTATTTTATGACTAAGCTCTTTATCTTGATATTCTAGTATTTTTTTATAATATTAACAGGCCGAAACACAACGGCAGAACGGACGGTAAATATGGGTAAAAACGAATATAATTATTTTAAAGCTCTTTTAGCAATGACAAGTTACAGCTGTGATGCCGCAACAATGCTATTTGAAACATTATCTTGCTACGATAAAAAAGCAGTGGAACAGAAAATCACTCAAATACATAGCATAGAGAACACTGCTGACGGCGCAGTTCATGAAATGATGAAACATCTTGCACGGGAGTTTCTACCACCAGTTGACCGTGAGGATATTATTTTTTTAGGACAGTCACTGGATGATGTGACTGATTCAATTGATGATATATTAATGAGTATGCATATGTTTAGCATTAATGATATTCGTCCTGATGCCCTAGTCTTCACTCAAAAGGTTCTTGAATGTTGCATCACACTAAAGAATGCTGTCTGCGAATTTGAAAACTTTAAGAGATCGAAAACCCTTCATGATCTTCTGATTGAGGTAGACCGCATTGAAGAAGAGGGAGACCGATTATACTATGATGCAATGCATCGTCTTTATGCAGAAGAAACTGATGCTGTCGAGATTTTGCGTTGGAGTCAACTATATGATAAATTCGAAAAATGTTGTGATTCTTGCGAGACTGTAGCTAACGCAATCGGAAGTGTTGTTATGAAAAACTCATAAAGGATTTCTGCTTTTCAAGAAACGGGCGTACGGCTATGTCAAAAAGAGGCAACAAATACACGTTCTTCGGAATAGTTGAGTTCGATAGTGACTACTATGGATATCAGTATCAAATGGCTTCATACAGTGATTGGAAATGCAAAATCATTCGTTGGTGGTGATTTCCACGGGAGCGACAGCGGTTTTCTTCAAGACAGTCTTGAAGAAAACCGCTGTCGCTTTAATTGCCGCCGTTTTAAGGACGAACTGTTTTTCAAACTTGCTTGCGCCGTTGCTGATTTTAATATATTGTGCTCGGCTGTTTAAAGCAGATAGTCATATTGATAATTAATATTTCGCAATATTATCTGTAATCTATTGAAAGCGTGGAAGTTGCATTAAGTGATGAATCGGCAATGTTGCCGGCCTCGAATTCATAAAATGCTTGTGCACCAACCATCGCACCGTTGTCACCACAATATTTTAGAGGTGGATAATACAGCTTAATCCCACGTTTTGAACACTCTATATCCATTCTCTGACGAAGTTCACTGTTTGCGGAAACACCGCCAGCGAGAGCAATTGTTTTATGACCAGTAAGCACTGCGGCTTTTAATGTGTTTTCAATAAGCATGTCGCATACTCTTTTTCGAAGTGCGCCTGCAAGGGCAGGTCTGTCAATTTCAATGTGTTTTTGGTCGCAATTATGAATTAAATTTACTACTGCTGTTTTAAGCCCAGAAAAGGAAAAGTCAAGCTCGTTGCCTTCAACTCTTGGACGCGGAAGTTTATACAAATTGGCTTTTGAACTGTCTGCAATTTCATCCAAGATTATTCCGCCTGGATATGGAAAGCCCATAGCTCTCGCCGCTTTATCAAAGCATTCTCCAGCTGCATCATCACGAGTCCGACCGATGATTTTAAACTTTGTGTAATCAAGAACTTCAACGATATTACTGTTTCCGCCTGAAACCATTAAGCACAAAAAAGGAGGCTTTAAATCCGTATGAGCTATATAGTTTGCTGCAATATGGGAGCGCAAATGGTGCACAGGAATAAGAGGCACATCCAAAGACAATGCAAGACCCTTGGCAAAATTGACGCCCACCAACAATGCACCGATAAGTCCCGGGGCAAAGGTGACGGCGACAGCGTCAATATCATTCTGGCTAAGACCTGATTCTTCAATTGCTTGTTTTACCACTTGAGAAATCGATTCTGTGTGCATTCGTGATGCAATTTCAGGAACAACTCCACCATATATTCTGTGACGTTCAATTTGAGTAGCCACAACATTTGACAGCACATTACGTCCGCAAACAACCGCTGCAGATGTTTCGTCACAAGACGATTCAATACTTAATATATTCAAAACAATTCTATCCTTTTAATTTGAAATTTACAGTCATGATAACAGCATCTTCGGCTGGATTTGTGTAAAAGTTTTTTCGGGATCCCACAGCACTCAAGTCAAATTTTTCATAAAGATGAATGGCAGCTTCATTGGATTGACGTACTTCAAGCGAAAGCAATGAGAGGCGATTTTCAGTGCAAAAATACACAATATGCTCAAACAGTGATTTGCCAATTCCGTTATTTCTATATTCTGGCAGAACCGCAATGTTTGTGATATATCCCTCGTTTGCAATTGATTGAACACCACAATAGCCGACAATTCTTTCTTCGCTGACTGCCACAAAAAAAGTGGTGTTAAATTCATAAGAAGAAATAATTGAATTTTCTGACCAAGGTGATGAAAAGCAACGGCTTTCAATTTTCGTAAGCTCTGTTGCCATTACGGGGTTAAAATCGACAACTTGAAATTTCATTAAATGCCCAACCTTTCATAAACGTCCGGCAATTTTGAGAAAATCAGATCGCGGCATTTCAAATATGTTTCAAGGTCGCCGCCGTATGGGTCGTTAATATTCAAATTCATAATTTTTTCAGGGGAAACACCAACATTCAACATAGATTCAACATGGTTTTGACTCATGCAAGCAAAAAGGTGGGCCTTTTCCAACAATTCAGGACTAAGGTTAACTGCACGATTTGCGGTTATGTCAATTCCTAGCTGAGCCATTGCCAGAATGGCGTTTTCTGCGGGTTGTTCACCAGCGTGAGCCATCAATCCAGCACTGCAAACAGTTATTTGCTCTACATATGAACATGGAATACTATCGCAAAAAAGGGCTGCTGCCATTTGGCTACGGCAGGTGTTTCCTGTGCAAATAAATACTATGATTTTATGAGAGAACATAAATCAGACTACACTTCCTTTATAGTTCCGTTTACCAAGACGAAAAGTTTTGTGTCGGTTGGATTAATAATCTCACTGTTTTCTGTAATAATCAGTTAAGGGCACCTCTAAAAAACTGACGACTGTCAGATTGGTGGGGATTTTTTCACCAATCAAGTCAATTTTTTGCAGGAATACT
>Ga0172378_10007244_pt1 | contig 10326 bp, 8 predicted proteins | sample GrowelOW332metaG_FD_119755 | JGI IMG/M metagenome (GOLD analysis project Ga0172378, IMG submission 119755) | Groundwater microbial communities from an aquifer near a municipal landfill in Southern Ontario, Canada - Pumphouse #3_1 metaG | ecosystem: Environmental > Aquatic > Deep subsurface >... | reverse complement strand
TCTAAGATACTGATTTCCAGAGAATTAATAAAATATTTTAAGATAAATTATATATTTAATTTATTGATAATCAACATAATAAAAACAAAATGAATTATGGAGTTTTCAACTCCTGATTCGCATAGTTAATTAAAATCTCATAAAATAAGGCATATCATGAAAATAATAATGTCAAATTGACTATTTTTGTACAATAGTTAAGAATTTGGTATATTATATATATTGAAAACTGAGAATACAATGAAAAGATCCACACTTTTTTTTATAAGCTTTTTAATAATAGCAATCTATTCCCATGCTTCAACCAATTCTGTTCGGTTTAGTTTTGAAAAATTTCCTTACACTGATAAACTTCCATCTAAGTCTGTTACCAGAATATGTCAAGATAAAGAAGGATATATGTGGTTTGGAACTAAAGACGGACTTAGCCGCTTTGACGGTTATGATCTAAAAATATTCAAATCAAGTGCTCAGACTCCTGGAAGGCTTACCAATAATGATATTCAATGTATTACAGAGGATAATGAAAATCGATTATGGGTTGGCACACTTGAGGGAATCAATATCATTGATAAGAAGAGTTATACAATAAAGCCTTTTGATAATAAATATGTAAATAAAGAACGGATAAATACTATTCTAACAGATTCAAAAGGTTTTGTTTGGATAGGTACATCGAACAATGGAGTTCTTAGAATTAATCCAAAAACAAGTGAATTCATACGTTTTTCCACTGATAGAAATTCACAATTAGTTTTAAAAGAAAATAATGTAACACATATTTATGAAGATCGTGAAGGACGAATATTGATTTCGTTTTGGAAAGGTGGTTTCTGCTTTATTGATCAAAGTCGAAAGCACATCGTTTTTGCTCCTAAAATAGGGAATGACAATAATCCGTTTCGCATCTATCAGGATAAAGATGGACTATATTGGGTTTGTACCTGGGGTGATGGAATTTTCAATATGAAAATAAATGCAAATGAGAAAATATCTTTACTCCCAATAAGATGGTCTGAAAACTCTGAAAAAAAAATTGATGATATAGTATATAGTATTGTTCAGGACGACAATAATGGATACATCTGGGTAGTAACGTTTAGTGGATTGAGTTTAATAAAAAAAGAATCAGATGGTTCAAATAAAATACTTAAAACGAATTCGTTTTTTGAAGGAACTACCACAAAATTATTTCATGAAATTTTAAAAGATCATAATGGCAATCTTTGGATTGGTTCAGTTGGTGAAGGACTATATAAGCTAAACTTCAATAAATTAGATATTCAAAATTTTCCACTAAATGAAATTAAAAAATTATTAAATGTACCTTCATTCGTTACTCGCTTTTGCGAATTAACGAATGGAGAAGTTTGTATTGCTATTGATAGAGTAGGATTATTTCTATTTAATCCTAAAACAAGTGAAATTAAGAGGCTTCTAGATCCAATTCTTAAAAATTTAAATAGCATTAAGGCAATAATAAATGTGTCCAGTTTGAATGAAATTTGGATTGCAAATGAAGGTGAAGATATAATTCATGTTTTCAAAAATTACAATAAAAGAGATCTGGTACATGTAAATACAATTTCGCTGAATGATTTTAATGCACCCAGAGATAATGCCATAACTAAATTTTTTAAAGATTCAAATGGAAATGTTTGGATAGGTAGTACCAATGGACTTTATATAAAACCCTTAAATTCTAAGGTAGTAAATATCTCCAATAAAATTCGTAACATAAATAGTATAGGAGAAGATTCCGATAAAAAAATCTGGATCGGAACTGAAAAGGACGGACTATTTATGTCTAAACCCGAAATTAATGAAAAAGAGATTATTTATTCATTTTCAAAAGTCAATTTAAATACTGGCAATTACCAAAGTTATTGTGTACAAAGCATTTGTTGCACAAAAAACGGAGACGTTTATATTGGGACTAAAGAGGGATGTCTATACTTATATGATAAGAAAAACAGATTGGCGAATGAAATCAGTGGTAAGTATGGAATAACTGATGAAGGGATTATGGATATTATTGAAGATAATTATGGTATATTATGGATTTCAACGATAAAAAAAATAATTAAATACAATACTGAATCTCATGCAGCCACCTATTTTTCTAGTAATGATGGTATGTTGATTAGTTCCTTCACCAAAGATGCAAGTATCAAATTAAAATCAGGTCAAATTCTTTATGGAGGTAATGAAGGAATAAGTGAGTTTAGTCCTGTTCAAACGATCTCGTCACTTAAACCAATAAAACAACGTGTTGTACTTTCAGACATCCTTATTCAAAACAAGTCCATTTTCGATGATGAAAAACAAACACATTTTAATTCCGAAAAGAATCGAGTGACTTTGAAATACTCAGAAAACAATCTTAGCATTGAATTCTCTGCGTTGGATTTTACTTCACCAGGGGAAACTCAATTTGTATACATGCTTGAGGGAGCTGATAATAACTGGATTTATATGGGAAATAATCGTCGTTTTGTAAATTATGTCAATTTACCTTCCGGTAAATATATGTTCATGATTAAAGCTACTGACGAAAACGGTTTATTAAGTGATCAGGTTACAACATTAGAAATTGTAATTCTACCACCGTTATTCCGAACATGGTGGGCATATCTTATTTATATGGTATTTTTGGGAGCAGCTATTTTCTTTATTGCACGAACGCTTACAAATCGTATTCGAATGAGAAATGAACTAAAAATATCTCATATTGAAAAAGAAAAAACAGAAGAATTGGCACAGATAAAACTTCGTTATTTTACCAATATCTCTCACGAACTATTAACTCCATTGACCATCATAATGCTTTTGATTGAAAGCATTCAAAGTAAAACTAATAGCAACTCGAATCAGTTCGTAATGATGAAAGCCAATGTTATTAGGTTAAAAAGGTTGATTCAGCAGATTTTGGTTTTCAGAAAAACCGAAAGTGGTAATATGAAATTAAAGATCAGTGAAAACGATATTGTTTCTTTTGTCAAAAATATTTGTCATTCGAATTTCCAACCACTCATCGATGAAAAAGAGATTCATTTTTCAATTGATATAGATGAAGATAACTATCAGGCCTATTTTGATGCTGACAAGTTAGATAAAATTTTATACAACCTACTTTCGAACGCGTTTAAACATACATCCAAAGGAGGATCAATTTCCATTAAAATAAGTTTTATTACTCGGGATGAAGAAATAGTCATGAGACTATCTGTCTCCGATACAGGTGAAGGAATTGCTGAAAAAGATCTTCCAAATATATTTAAACGATTCTACATAAGCAGTTCATCCGATCAAAGTAGGAGCCATGGTATTGGGCTGGCTCTCACGAGTGACCTTTTGCTTATCCACAAAGGTAGTATTGAGGTTAAAAGCCAGTTAAATGTGGGATCTGTATTTACAATAGAAATTCCAATTTCAATAGGAGCATACTCCGAATTAGAACTGTTGGATGAAGATACTCTTCAAGATAGGGTTTCAGTTAAATCAGATATAATTACTCCCGAAATTATAATAGAAAATGAATCAGAAAATGAATCAGAAATTGAAAGCAGAAAAGATTATACTATTTTAGTTGTTGAAGATAACCTGGAACTAAAAAATTTAATTGCTGAGTATTTTAGTGATAAATATCATGTTTTAACGGCTGAGAACGGTATTGAAGCTCTTAAAATTATAAAGAAAACCGAAATAGATTTGGTAATAAGCGATATAATGATGCCGGAGATGGATGGACTTACATTCTGCAAAATGTTAAAAAATGACATTCTAACCAGTCATATAAATGTGTTGATGCTTACTGCGAAGAATTCTGATGAAGATCGAATTGATTGTTATAATGCGGGTGCTGATGCATTTATTGCAAAACCATTTGAATTAGCTGTATTAATAGCTCGAACAAATAATTTAATTAATAAGAGAAAACAAACAACTGAGAATTTTCAAAAAAATCATGAAATCAATATTTCATCTATGGAATATGGTTCAATAGATGAACATTTCTTAAATCAAGCCGTTAAGGTAGTTGAACAAAAACTAAAAGACATTACATTTGACTTTGATCAGTTTGCAATAGACATGATAACATCTAAGTCTTCATTACACAGAAAACTCAAATCCTTAACTGGGCTTTCACCGGGTGAATTTATTCGAAACGTACGTTTAAAACATGCAGCAAAAATGCTGATTAACAATTCAGGGAACATCTCCGAAATTGCTTTTTCTGTTGGATTTAATGACCCTAAATATTTTAGTAAATGCTTTAAAACCGAATTTGGAATTACTCCAACAGAATACATGGAATCTAATAAGCCCGAATAAAATGAGATCAATTAATTTTAAACACTTACAATGTTAAATATATTTGTTGAAGTTCGATTAAATAATTGTGTTCTTCAAAAAAGTAGAATTTTAAAATTATCAATATGGTGGTATTTCTTAAATTTATCAACATAAGTGCTTTTTAATCAAGATAAAATAATCGTTAAAAATCTTAAATATATGTTGATTTATTAAATATAACTATCTTCATACTTTAGAATAAAGTTGCATTCATAAGTGTCTACTTAAAATCATTAACTTTACTCTGAAACCTTTATCTATAAGGGTTATTCAGATATTTTTATGCGTTACGACTTGAATTTTTATTTTTGATTAAATTGCATAAATACATTCTAACTAACTTTTTTTATTGAAAATATCAGATTACACAAAAGTTCAACATGCATATAATTAGATATATATATAATTGATTCAAAAAATATGTTTTAAATAATATACAAATGAGCGATTCCTTAATTTATTTTAGTGGATACTCATGATAAATTCTCTGTAAATTATACATTTTAATCAATTATATTTACAAATTACCAAATTCTAAAACATCAACAAATCATATGCTTCTTCTATTTCTTCATCTTATAAACTCAATATCGTTTAATTATCCCATATTGGAATAAAAAAATATTCGATAAGTTTAGTTGAAATAGATATTTGTCAAAAATTAATTACCAACAACCCCCAATTTCCTAATTTTCGTCATTGTATTGATATGCACTCCTGCAAGTTTCCCTGCTTCAGTTAATGACAATCCTCTTTTTAAATAATCAAGAGCTTTTCTGTTTTTGGGTTTAGACAAAAATTGTAGAACATCTTCCTTTGACCCTTGCACTCGACCTTTATAAACACCTCTTGCTTTCGCAAGTTTTACACCTTCAAGTTGTCTCTCCCGAATCTGACTACGTTCCATTTCACTAATAGTTGCAAGAATCGAAATAATGAGTTTAGAAATAGGATTTTCTTTCCCGTTCTCATTTATTGTAACCAATCCCTGATTAATAAAATAAACCGGTATCAATTTTTTATTCAAATATGAAAGGGTATTTAAAATGTCCAACATATCTCTTCCCAATCGGTCAATTGTAATAGCACTAATTTTTGTTACAATTCCTTTTTCGATATACCCCATAATCTCTTTACCTCCGGGTCTTTCAAAAAAAGGAATTGCACCCGAGCACTTATCTTCAATGACCAAATCAAAATCTTTTTCATTTAATCTTTGTCTATCGGTTCGTTGATCCAAGGTTGAAACTCGAGTATATAAAATATTTATTTTCTTCATATTTTTAGCTTTATCCATCTTCAATTCTATTTTTGTGAGTAATTCCATGTTTGTTAAATAAATCAACCCAAATTCCAACCTTATCATCTTTCACATTTTGGATTCTACCTCAAAATTGTGAGTGAGAGAATAAAATAAAACAGGACATATAAAATACTCCTGTTCTTAATTCTCTATTATTTTATATTGCACTTCTTCAAAAATAATTTCAGTACAAATCCCCGCGCTTGATTTTCATTAAGGAACCACGAGTCAGCAGAAATAATATCTTCTGCATCTGTTTCTTTCAATTCTTGTAATAAAGGAAGTAATTCTGGTTTAATAATGCTTTCCAATTCCTGCAGGAAGTTTTGGTATTCATTTACAAATTCAATAGCATCCATATTCAATCGTATTTTAATCATAATCTATTATATTATATTCCTGATTCACACGTTCATTGTAATTTTCCACTTTTTCAACATGATTGTCGATCACTTCCACCAACTGGTCAAAGTAAATTTCCTCAATTGTTTCCCTAATCTGATTATCTTCACCAATCAAATAGATATCAAATAAATCCGCTCCTTCATTATACCTGACTTCAATCCAACCCTTGTGTAAAAATCCATTCACCTTAAACTTTAATCCCAAACGAATTACAACTGGAGAAGTGAAACCCCAGCTCATTAAAATGGTAGGTTGCGAAAGAAGTATGGAATAGATATACTTCCCCATTTCCATATCTTCTTCTGTAAGTTCTATTTTACTATTGTCATTCATATATTAATATACCTCCTTCCATGGGTTCGTTTTTATCTTTTCATTTTCACAAATTTCCATAACCTCATCAACTGTTGGATTTGATTTGGTAATAATACGATTGATAGTACATTTCATTGCAATATTTTCAATCTGACCTCCAGTGAGTGGATACCTTTCTGCAATCCAACCTATTTCTTTTTCATTCAAAAAATTCAATTTGCTTTTTAATATAGATTTAATTGCATTCTTCTTTGGATTATCAATTTTATACTTCATTGTAAATCTCCGGAAGAAAGCATTATCCAATTGTTCCACCAAATTCGTAATTCCTATGATTATCCCCTTGTTCTTCTCGAAAAATTCAAGTAGGATATTGGTCATAGTAGATTGAGTCATATCATGTAATTCTTCATTTGAGGAATTTCGTTTCCCCAACAGTGCATCACATTCATTGAGTAGTAAAATTGGAGTATTATCTGCACTCTTGCAGATTTCTTCATACTCAACAAATAGCTGTTTGATATTCTTTTCCGACTCTCCCCAATACTTATCTCTGACAGCACTTAAGTCAACTTGAAAGATATTCCGTTGAGTATGTAATGCGAGCTGCTCTACCAAACTCGATTTTCCGGTTCCACTCGGACCAAAAATTAACATCGACACTCCAGTCATTCTACTCCCATTGCTCTTCATTGCATTTTGATATTCAATAAAATTATCTTTCAGTAATAACCGTTCCAAAATGGATAGTTCCCGTCTGAAATCTGAGTTGAAGAAAAGTTCCTTTTTCTGAATTGTATCATATTTTATATAATAGTGAGACGTTTCAACTTCTTCCTCATTCTTAGTTAAGCAATGTTCATTTAATAATAGTTCCTTTGCTTTTGGGGTGAGTTGAACTTCATTTGATTTCCCAACTACTTCAATTAATCCTAATATCTGTAACTGACTTTTATTCTCTGAAAGTTGTTTAATATATGGTCTAGCATTAGCAATTCCATAAACATCAAACGACAAAGAGTATGTACTGACCTTGTTTTCTAAATCAGTTTGTTTGTGTATTAAATAATACATTGCAAACCTATCCTTCACATCCAACCCCAATGATTTTAAGGTTTGGATTTGAGTCAGATTTGCATTCCTGTCTTCATTACTTTCGATAGAATTAAATATATCAACTTTTGATTGGTGATTTATTAGTTTGTATTTATTAATTCGATACATGTGACCGGAAAACTGAACGAAGTTATATCCATTTCCATATAGTTTTTCAAATTCAATAGTTTCATTACGCAGAAGCATATCCAATAATGCTTGATTAATCGTGAATGAACTATTATATAAATTGTTAGTTCTATCTTCGTTTTTCTGACGAATAAATCCTTTCTTGATCAGTAGCTCTATATCAACTGTTAAGTCAAAATAATCATCTAATTCCATATCCAGGAAACTTAACAATCGTTGAGTTCTGACCCGTTCTAAATCTTCATCGATTGTAAAGGAAAAAATGATTGACAATAAAGCACACTGAATGTGTGATAAGTTGAAGATTGAAGAAAGATATTTAAATGCTTCATCCAATGCAGCACTTGGTTCAAAATCTAATTTTGATTTTTTAGATTTAATAAAAATGAAATTCAGATACTGTATTGTTTGCTTGTGATTGATTTTATCCATTTATTTTAATTCCTGGTTTTTACAAAAGTTATTCATACTTACCATCTGACGTAAGATTTCATGAAACATAAATTCCTCTGTTCCTACTCTTAGATATAATAAAACACCACCATCTTCCTTTGTCGTTTCAACAAACTTCAATATGACCTCTTGATATTCTGTTCTCTTTTCTTTTTCCGTAATTATATCATTCAGTGATTTAAAATAAATAATATCTTCAATCTTAACTTTGAATTTCTGATTCTTTTCAAGTAAAGGTGATTCTTCATCCCTTAATATTACACTGTACAAATAATGTGTAGTCAATAAGGTATATCCATTTCGATTGTAGCTTTCAAAAATGGGATGTTCTCCTTCTTCCAAAGTCACAAAATCTTCTTGAAATTTATAATCACTTTCAGGAGAATAATCAAATATCACAGTACGGGGATATCTGTCTGTACGGAATCTTATTCGTTTGAAAATGGATTCAATCGTTTTGTTTCTTGTTATATTATTGTTGTTCATAATTGTTGTTTTTTTATTAAATAAATCATCCCTATAGTATACGGTATACTTTTCTCTATTTTATACCTCTTGATATAGTGTTTCAAAGTCTCCATGATGCAAATGAAAAAAGTAAATATCGGTAATTCCATTTTCCAATTGATTCAATTTATCTATCAGTTCAAGGTAATTGCTTCCATTGGGAACTAAACCCAATTTCTTTACACCATATTCTACACACAGTTGATTCAACTCATCAACTTCATTAAGATTATATGTTTTTACAATTTCAGTATCACGATTAATTCTTTTTTTAATCCTGTATTCACCCCTCCAATTTAATACATTCGTAATCCCTGTTCTGAATATCTCTTCCTGATAACCGTTTTCAAAATGAGATAATCCCAAATCTATTTTATCTAAGTGATTGTAAAGGGAAGAATGCAATACATGCACTTTTATTCTACCGCGTAGAAATACATGTTCATTTCTTATTTTATTATTAAATTGAACCACTTCTCCTTTCCCTTTACAAAACTCATAATCAGTGAAGAAATCCGGATTGATATAACCTTCATCATTCTGATTTAATATTGTCTTTGTCTGAAAAGGAAGATTCAACCAGTTTTTTGGTTTTGCTGTTTTATAGCGTTGCGTCATTCCATAGTATTTACGTGACACAATGAAAATGGGATTTTCTGATAGAACCGGAAATAATAATGCAAATGCATTTTCAGCAAGGTTCATATTTCCACCTCCTTGTTCTAATCCTTCATTAAATACGACTAATGTATCTATTCTGTGGTTAAGACGTAATAATACCTGGATTGCAATATAAGCATCCAGATTTAAACAGATAACACGTTTATTTTCTGAGTAATCAATATGGATTGTATCACGGAATTGATAATCTACTAATATGATATTTGAATAACCTTCCAGCTTATCATATTTTTCAATATTATCAGTTCCTGAAGCAAGATAGAGCAACGTTTTTCCGGTGGTGAGTAGTATAAACTTAAGTAGATTCACATAAAAATCAAAACCGGTGAAAAACATAAATTTTTCAACCAAACCGTGGTTACATACTATTCCCAGATTTTTGGTTCCGTTAAAGTTTCTTTTTAGTCCATTAAAAGAAGGAGTTTTGTTTATTTTTTTATTCATAACTCAAAGGTATGAGATTTAACATACGGAATGCAAATATTTTCTCATATTTTTTCTCATTTATTTCAATTTATCATCATGATAATGAGTTATTTAGATCTTCCTCACATTTCTGAGTATATTCTCACATTTAAATTGACAGAATTCAGCATTTTGTCAATTTTGGACTATCCATATTTAATATATATAGTAAAAAAGAAAAATATGGAACTATTTCGATTGAATGAAATACTGGAGGAATTAAATATGAGTAAGGAATATTTAGCACAAAAAGTAGGACTAAGCAGAACTAATATGTACAATTATTTAAGTAGCAGTAATACTACTATTAATGTATTAAATAAAATAGCAGAAGTTGTTAGATTACCTGTTTCTGAGTTATTTGTAAAAGAAGAAAAACAAATTAATGGTTATGTTGAATTTGATGGATACATACATAAGATATCTTCAGAAGCTGATTTTAGAGTAGTCATTGATTATTTTAATAATTACTTCTCAAAAAATAATAAGAATAAGAAATGAAATACTCAGAATGGAATGTAAGAGACTTAGGAGATAATAGTTGTATTTTTTCAATCAGCAATTACAACGAGGATCAGTTGTTTGACTATTTATAT
>Ga0172378_10007243_pt1 | contig 10327 bp, 6 predicted proteins | sample GrowelOW332metaG_FD_119755 | JGI IMG/M metagenome (GOLD analysis project Ga0172378, IMG submission 119755) | Groundwater microbial communities from an aquifer near a municipal landfill in Southern Ontario, Canada - Pumphouse #3_1 metaG | ecosystem: Environmental > Aquatic > Deep subsurface >... | reverse complement strand
ATCTAAAATTCTATCAAATGATACTAGTACATTATAACCTTTAGCTAATTGATTTTTAGTATTAGTTGTAAATAAAACTCCTAATTTTGTTACCCAATATTCAACATCATCTACAATATCCAATTTAACTCTACCTTTAAACATATCGAATATCATATATGAAAAAGTTTTAATGAAATCACTACTATTGAAAAATCTTTTATCAACTTCAAGAAATAGTTCTTTATTTATTTGAAAATAATAATTTATTTCCTTATTATATTCTTCATCAGTAATATCTACTATATTTCTCATTCCGAAATAATTAATAGTTCTATGCAAGCCAAATTTAGCCATATAATAATATAATGGATTTAATTCTTTTGTAAAAAGATTTAAAACAAATGTTTTAATATTACTAAAATCATCATTTTCAGTAGTTATAAATTTAGTTTTTATTTCTTCTTTATATAAATCTATTGGCGTTAATGTTGTTTTGAGCTTGAGAGATCTTTTCTGATTATATGTACTCATATCGACTATTTGCTTCTGTGGTAATACTTCTTTACCGTTTATAAGCAAATGATACTTATCTATATATGATGGTATTAAAAGATTCTTTTTAATGAATCTATGTTCTCCATCATAATCTATACAAAATGTCATCGATAGCATTTCTTGAGCAGTATCTCTAATAGAAATTATTTTTTTAATATCTTTATTCTTATCTATATTCCTATCTTTTATATGTTTTCTATTTAATTTAATATCTATTTTACTGGCATCCTCGATAAGTTTCCATTTAGTAAACTTTATATAAGGAAGAGACTCAATAACTTTAAGTCCAGATACAATATATTCTGCTATAGATTTTTCTTCAGTTCTATCAAATAATTCTGGATCTAATTCTTCTGTTTTTTCTCTAGATACTTGAGATATAAATTGTCTCATTTCATCTCTCCTTTCCTAAAAAATAAATTATTTATAGCCGTGAACCTGCTTAAAGTTCACGGCTATATCTATTATATGTAGGAAAAGATATTACTCTCCTGCAAGTTCATCGGATAGCTTATCAGACTTACAATTAGCCTTAAACTGCTTATCGAATGTTAAAGATGTGTTATATCCATCTTTAACAGGTGATACTTTAAACTTTCCAAGACCAGAAACTTCATATTCAATATCAGATGAAGAATCCTTATTATTACAAAGAACTTCAAGAATAGCAGCAATTGTAGCTACAGCAGCCATTGCAATATCATTCTCATCATCAAATGCAAGTCCCTTTTCATCATCAGAAGATGACATATCTTCCCAACCATCATCACCATAAAGCTTACCAGCAAAGCCTTCTCTGAAAGCTTCAATAAGTTCTTTATTCTTTGTGAGGTCTGTAGCAATACGTGTCATTGAATCTTCATCAAAGTCAATCTCATCAACATCGATAAGTTCTTTACCACCAAGTCCCATTTCGAATTCAGGAACAAATGCTACACTATCACCCTTCTTAACAACCTTAAGGATAAACTTCATAAGTTCACCATAAGATTCTCCTCCAATAACGACTTCTGCATAATCGCCTTTATTTTCCATAATCATCTTTTTAAGAAGAGATGAAATTGCAATCGGAAATCCATTAGTTACATAGCTAGCAAGCTGGGGTGAATCGTTAAACTCCAGGAAAAGCTTAGATAATTTCTTTTCTGTGATCTCAGTAAATGTTTTCATAATAGTGAGTTCCTCCTATTTAATTAAAATAAATTTATTTTTGATATTAAGATAACTTAATATCACCTTTATAATATATCTATAAAATATAATTTATAGACTTATTGTTAACCAAGAGAATTATACATATCATTAATACTTTGTTTAATTTGTCTAGATCTCTTGGTAAGAGTTCTTACAGATTTATTAGCCATACTTATAGCAGATTTAACTCTTTGTAACATCATTTTACTATTTTCATTAATAGCATTAAAATTTTTAATATCAATAGATATTTTTTCGCTAATAGCTCTTTTATATGAAAGATCTTTTCCAAAATTAATCTTATATTCATCTGAATATGATTTAAATTTTTTACCAGGATCATTATCATTAATAGAACTAAATCCAAAATAAAGATTGATATATGAAGCTATCATTCTTAAATATTCGGATGCCATATTAAAATTCTCAAGAGATAATTTTTTAAAATCTACTTTATACTGAGTAATTGAATATGGACTTCCTGCAATAATACATAAAATTGTATTTGAATCATATCTTACCCAAGTTTTTACTATATTATCTTCAATTTTAATATCAATAATATCTGTAATAGGATTATAGTCATCACTATCGTATGTCAGTGTATATACATTATTAGTTATAGATTCAGTAATAGTTAATTTATAATCTTCATCTAAATTAATTTTAAATGAATGAAAATTAATCAATTTACTCAAAATATCATTAAATTTTCCTTCAGTATCAGTCTGAACTTCACTATAATTTGGAAGTTTGCTAATAATTATATTTACACAACTCCTATAAATAGCGTCTGCTACACTTCTAGCTATAATGATTTCTTTTTTTACGTCTCCCCCTATATAAGATAGGGAGAAACGTAAACTATTATCATTATTCATCGAGCCATCAGGATTAACAGATAATGGAGAAAGTAACTTCTTTTTATACTCATTAAATTCTTTATAATTCATTATAAGACTCCTTCTTTATTTATTATATTTTGAAAAGAACTCTGATCTTGTCATGATTGGTATATTTTTTGATTTAGCATACTGAGCTTTCGATTTACTCATCATACTATCATCTTTAATTACCAAAAGATCATATTTCTTTCCAGAATCTTTTACGTTAAAGTCATTAGCATTAGCTAATATTTCTAATTCTTCATCATTTCGTATTCCAGATATAACTAAGGTTTTATTATATTTTATAATATTAGAATCTTTTACATTCATAATAGATAAAAGATCTTTAAGAAGTCCTATTTTATCTATCAAACCATTTGCTATCTTTTCAGCATTTTCATCTATTCCCTCAGAAGATTTTATTAATTTAATAAGTTTATCTTTATCCTTATTATCTATTAATTCTATAATCTTATCAATAGATGCAACTTCTAATAATTTTGTAGCTGTACTTTTTCTAAAACAATCTATTCCTAATGCAGATAATATAGCAGGAATAGTTCTAGGTCTTGACATTACATCTTGAATTGTATCTACTGCAGCTTTTGCCGCTGCATCTTTAAACCCACTTAATTTTCTAAAATCTTCTTTTTTAAGATTTAATATTTCTATTGGGCTTGTAATGCCTAGCTCTTCATATAGTTGTCTACATATACTTTCGCCAATACCTTTAGCATTTAATTCAGTAAAGAATGTAACTAAAGATCCGCTTATTCTATATGGACATAATGTATTTGTACATCTTAACTTATTTTTCTCTTCTTCAAGTTCAGATCCACATTCACAAAACTTAGGTAATTTTAATTTTTTACCATTACCTTTACGACAAGAATTATCAATATAACCATAAGGAATTACATCTCCGGATAGCTTTAAGATTATTTCATCGCCAATATGTGGATTAAATTTCTTAAATCTATTAAGAGAATGTAATTGTGCTTTAAATTGAGTAGTTCCATTTAGTATAACTGGATCTACTTTAAGTAATATTTCCTTATAGCCAAAATTTCCAGTAGTTATTATAAGATCACGTATTGTAGTCTTAACCCCTTCTTCTGGAAACTTATATGCTATTTGGAATTGATTTATATTATTAGTTCTTCCAAGCTTAGCACGAATATCTTTATCAAGAATAGTCATAACAAGACCATCTATTGCATGATTTAATTTAGAACGTTTCTTAAGTTGTTTTTCAGCAATATCAGAAAACTCTTTTAATATTTCTTTCTTTGTTCCATGGATTATTTTATAATCCATATCAATATCACCTTGAATAAATGTTTCAGAAACTGCTATATAAATATCATTCCAATTAATATCATAATAAGATTTCTTTTCAATATATTTATCCAATATATCAAATCCTACTGGTACCAATGAATAGAATTTCTTAAGTTCTTTACGCTCTTTTTTAGATGCAAATAATAATCTCCTAAGTAAACCTGAAACTGCTGATCTATTATTAACAAATTTTTTTCCACAATAATCTTCAAACTTAAATTTCATTTCATTTGAGATTAACATCTCATATTGAACTCCTATATATTTAGGATTGAAATTTAATAATTTACGAAGTTTCTTTCCTGAGAAAGTATCTTTTGTTAATACTGAAGATACATCAGTTCCTTCTCCATAATCTTTTTTACCTCTTGAGATTGCTGATACTGGAATATATTCATCTGTAGATTTTTTATATTCATAATCTCCAGTAATTGAAGTTCCATCTTTCTTTTGATTTATTAATACTGATAGAATTCTATCTTTTGGACAAGGAATACTTTTAAGATACTCCTCAAAAGTACTTCTCTCATCTTTAGATTCTCTATCTTCATTATATAAATCTCTTTCAGAATTAGTTAGAAAATGAGTTTTATCTAAAGTGCCTGAAAGAATATCATATTTATATTTAGCATTGGCAAGTCCAACTGAATTATTACCAAATGGTTCAGCCCTAAATTTCTTAAATTTAGAAAGCATTTGATCATATATTTCATCATTAAATGGATCACAATACTTATCTGATTCATATATAGCCTTGCTATAAATTATAATGGAATTAATAATATCTAAAATTTTATCATTAATATCTGATTTATTCATCGAGATAAACTCTCTGACAAAATTCTGAATTCTTTTTCCTTCTAATATAAAAGCAATATATACATATTTACCAGTAGATTCATATTCTTTCATAAGTTCTAAAGATTTTTTAATTTTTTCATAATGCAAATTCTAACACCTCCATTCATTATTATAATATATAAAATTGAATGCAGGTATGGACCTTAAAGATCCATCTCTGCATTAGTATCTATTGATACATGTTGGTTATACCCTGTAGGTGAATTTTCATCAAGATTACAAGTAGCAGTAATTTTAATACCTGTCATATAATCTCCAATTAAATATCTAAGTCTATCGCCTATAAGTCTTGTAAGTGTCAGAATTTCAGCTTTAGCATCTACTGGTACAATTGGAATTCTTACCGTCTTATCAACTGTATTAGATTCTTTAACATTATCAGAAGAATTTTCTATATTTTTAGAATTACATTCACAATCAAATGATATATCACAATCATTACAGCAAGTTTTATTAATTTTATTTTTACAAGAACAATTATTATCACATGATGCATTTTCTTTATCTAAAATACATTTATCATTTAATTCATCACCGATGCAATATGATTCATCTTCATCTTGAATGCATCCTACGCCAAGAAAATATTTAGCAGAATATTTATTAGATGCAGCAGCTTGTAATGATAAATATTTAGATATTTTTGTAACTTTACTAATAGTGCCATCATACCCAACCACAGTCTTACAGATGTTAAGAATTATATCATTATACATATCTTTACATAATAAAATAGATTCATTAGTAGTATAATTAGAATCTCTTCCAATAATAAATAGAAGTTTTACAATTTCATTAGTATGTGCAATATTGACATCTACTACATATTTAAATAAATCAGAATCAATAATATTATGGTTACCATATATTGCAGCTAAATCTTTCTTGTTATCGAAAGGAAATATAGATAAAAATCTATGTTCTTTATCATCACATTCACAATCACAATTTGAACATAACGTACATTTAACAGCATTATTATCTTCTATCTTAGCTTTATTATATTCATCTATCATATATGCAAGATATTCATCTTCTGATATTGAGGTCATAGAGAATACAGAATTTACTTCTTTTTTGTCTATATACCCAATAGATACAAGAATATCCAATGCACAGTTAATGTCAATAAGGCAATCACATTTATTACTAAATGTTACATATACATGGCGTGAACGCTTAGGTTCATAATTCTGTATAATTTCAATATCATAAAAATGTCTTTCAATATTATATTTATTGAAATCCATTAAATAAATATAATCACATTCATCGATATACCAGTCTACAAATTCAGAATATTCAGACTTAATAAGTTGGAACATCGAGCATCTTATAAATTCATCATCTATTTTATCTTCGTCACTATCTATAAATTCTTTATAGATTGACTCATTTGACATATCACTATATTCACTTTTAGTTTCTCTAATAAACTTAAAGAATTCATTAATAAAATCATGAAAATATCTTATTTGAATTTTATTGTCGTTATGTAAAATAATTTCCATTCTTATATTAAATATAAAATCATCAAGATAAGAAAGTATTTTATTTGTATCTTTTATACAGTCTATAGAACAACATTCCATATCAAATTTCTTTAATTTTTCGATATCTGCAAGACCAAATTTTTTCATAGTTATTCTCCTTTTAATTTTTATTAAATAGACTAGTAATATAATCAGGAATATCAGGAACATCACAATTAACATCAAACTGTTCAATTTCTTTATAGTCTTCATCATATTCTATTTCTAATTTATAACCCATAGCTTTAAAATATGCATTTAACATATCAACAGCCCTACTATTCTTAGAAGGCATTTCTATTTTAAATCCATGTTTGGGATCATCTGTAAATAGTGTTTTTGATCTTCTGCCATCAACTGATGATGATGAGGATCTATAAAAATAATCTAATGCATCGCTATCATTAGATAACATTAATACATTTAATTCTTGTTCACCAATTTTATTACACTGATCCATAAATAATGCTTTATGCTTACTAGCTTTAGTAGATTTAATTGGCATAAATGATCTTGGATTTATAAGCGATTTAGATCTCATAGAAGTTTTTGAAATAGGTTCTTGTTTAAGTCTAAGAAAATATTCGTCAGCTACTATCATTTTTCTTATAGACTTATATTCTTTTCCATTAATGTCTTTATAATACATTGTAACTTTTTTGGGATTAAATTCATTATATAAATCAAGCATCTCATCACCAGTTATTGAGTAAATCGGTGATTGCATAATATAAATTCTATCAGTTATAATAGAATTTATAAATTCTTTTTTCCCATTTTCATCTAGCGTATTAACATATTCTATTAATTTATTATATTCATCTCTATTTACAATTTTAATAAATTTATATAATAAATCTAATTGTTTATCTACGTTTTTTCGATTAGATATTTCTTCTCTTACTAATTCAGCTATCCAATTCAATTCTTGTTCAATGCACTGACCAGAATTAAGTCTTCCTAAAACTCCTAGTGCATCGATACGAATATCTGGCACTATACCTGTTTCAGTTTGACCCATTTCATCATCACTAATAACTTTAGAAATAACAGACTTGTTACCGAATCTACCGCACAATTTACATCCACGATATAGTTTTACACTTTTTGATAACGTAAATCTTATCAAAATATTAGAAAATATTTTTTCATCCTCTGCATATTTACAACCAGGATCAAGATAATCTCTAGCCTTTGCATATAGTCTTGAAAATTCTTTACTATAAACCGTTCCATTCGTAGATATTATTTTACCAAATATATTAAAAATTTCAGTGTAATAATCAATATTCTTTTTATAATATTCTTTTATCTGTTTATATGCAGGAATATCTGGAATTTCATCATATGGTTTATTTGACCATATTTCAATATCTGAGATTTTATAGTTATCTTGTATTTGGAATATATCATCGTTAGGGAATAACTTCTGAAGATTTTTATTTTTAAGATTCAACTGATCCAATGCTTTATTTTTTCTTCTTGTAGCACAGATGATTGAATTCTTCATTTTTTCTCCGATATCAGGAAATATTTTATACTCATTATTATTTCCATACATATTTAATGGCATATCATTTTCGTTAACCATAACAGAGCATGTATCTATTTTAGTTGTTGATAATCTTTTAGCGAAACTTTCAGATACTACTATAGCATCCTCAATAGTTTCTTGAGATACAACATATACACATTTAGCATTAACTCCATACATATAATTTTCATACTCATCCATACATGGAGATTTATACAATACATTATTCTTTGGAATTTTATCACCTTGAGAATATGAATCTATAACATCATTATTTATTTTATATCCATAAGATTCAGCAAGATGTTTAACTTCTCGCCTTTCAATAATATCATATTTACCATCAGTATCTTTAACTAAAAGCGTATATACATTATCGCCATATTTTTTTATTTTCTTTATAATTTGTAATTTCTTATCTGTTTTATAATAACTTGTGCTAAATTCACCAAACATTTGTTCGTATCCAGTAGATACTCCAGGTACTTCTGGATTATTTGGAACTAGTGCTTGAACAAGATGTTGTGTTAACATAGCAGAACGTGCAGATGATGCATATGATGCTAACGATAGACTTCCTATACACAATACATCTTCCATACTATCTAGTTCTTTTACTCTATGTTTTATTTCTTTTTCAAAATATGATTTAGACATTGATACATTCACCTCTCAATTTAAGATGATAATGAGATTATTTCTCATTATCATCTTTTATTTTAATCATCTATACTAAGCATATTCATTACATTTATATACGAATCTTTTCTCTGATCATCTGTTTCTTCATCATATGAACCAGTATCAATTGAAAGGTACTTTTGCAATAATGGTAAAGTTATATCATACAAATAATTTAGTATCTTTGGATTTTCCACTGCTACTGAACAGAAATTCTTTTTACTAAATACTACGTCATCCATGCCTTTAAGTACATATTTCTGTCCTGCTTTCTTTACAAGATCTTCTTTAAATGCAAGATGTAGTAATGATAATGCAGGGCTATAACCATCTTGTTTATTAAAAATAAGTTCAAATGGAACATTTGATGCAGCAGTTCTGGATTTATAAAAAGTAGCTTCGATTATATGACCGTTAATTCCATAATCTTTATCAGGTTTTAACATACCTTTATTTTTAAGTCTAAGTACATTATTTGCAAGATATAAACTTGCTCTACCACCAGATAGTGTTTCATTTTCTCCTAATCCAACTAAATCTCTTGGTTGAGAAATAAATCCAGTATTAATTTTTCTATTTATCTGATTAATTACTACTAAAATTATATTTGCTCGTTTTGCATGTGGTAATAACTGCTTGAACATCTCTGAATTAAATTTTGCATTCTTGGCACCAAACATATTGTTACCACCAGTAGAATCTATCTCATCTTTAATTTTAGTTTTACCATCAGTACCAAATGATCCATCTTCTGAACGCATCACAGCTAATGAATCAAGTATAACAATAGTTGGCATTAACCGTTTAATTTTAGTACCAAACATATCTTTTAAACCTGTATCATATTCAAAAGTTTTTCTATTATTTAATTTAGTTTTAACATGATCCATAAACCTAGATACAAATAATTCCGTATGAGTATCTTGATATAATGCATAATGCATTTTAATCCATCTTGGACGTTGTCCAGTTATATTATATACACGATTTATATGTGAAGCCTGTTCAATATCTTCATGAACTATAAAAGATTCATCAAATTGGCTGCATATCTCACATGCAATTTGTTGGCTCAATGTAGTTTTACCTAATCCAGGATCAGATATTACAGTTATCATAGTTCCTTCAACAAATCCAACAGAATCATATTCTTCAACTACATTATCGTAGTCATCAAATACTTTAACTCTCTGTCCATTTAAGTAGTCTAATGGCATAAACCCTGTAGGATATGCTACTGGAGTTGTTATTTGTTGATCAGTATTTTTACCTGCTACTCGTAAAGTAGTAAATAGTTCTAATCCAAGTGACATTATTACTACCTCCTTTTTAAGAATTTACTAAAAAATTAAATTTATGTACTTGGTAGGAGTATTTTCCTACCAAGTACGTTATTATATATTTTATATATTGTCTTTGTTAAATGGCTTTTTATTTGTATTGAAATTCTTCTTATGAAAATTTCCATTATTAGATCTATCTTTATCTTTATTAAATGTAGGTTCAATAAAACTTGCAAGCTTAATAAATGATGTAGCTAATGCATTTTCAATTGTATTGCTATTTGTTGTTTTATGATATCCACCCTCAATCATAGGATTAAACTCATAACTCATAACATTTACAAGATCTGACCCAATTACGCCTGTTTCAACATTAATTTTTGTTGAAGGATTTATACAACCCTTATCAGGATTTATCATAATAAGACCAATAACTTTACGATCTTTATCAATATATTTTCTGAGAACTAAGCTATT
>Ga0172378_10007241_pt1 | contig 10327 bp, 8 predicted proteins | sample GrowelOW332metaG_FD_119755 | JGI IMG/M metagenome (GOLD analysis project Ga0172378, IMG submission 119755) | Groundwater microbial communities from an aquifer near a municipal landfill in Southern Ontario, Canada - Pumphouse #3_1 metaG | ecosystem: Environmental > Aquatic > Deep subsurface >... | reverse complement strand
TCCCATCCCGAACACGGAAGTTAAGCACTCTCACGCCGATGGTACTAGCAGTAGCTGGGAGAGTAGGTAGTCGCCAAGTCTTTTTTTTTATCACACCCTGAGGGTGTATTTTTTTTGCCCTTTGGAAGTAAGGTCTTATCAGTTTACTCCTTTCCTTTTCCCCCAAATTTATTCTTTTTATCGGAAAATAACCCAAAAAAATGCGTTAAAACGCATTTACTTTTCTGTTTTTTTCCAACAATATGAGCCCGATACTTTTCACTCTTTTTTTACGCTTTTACTTTCATCTTGCCCCTCATTTTGAGATAACGTATAGGAATATACTTATGACAATGAAAATAAAGAAAGAAGAATGTAAAATACTGGATACTCTTATATTGAAAAATCCTCTTTGAGGATAAAGGATAAAAGTTTTATCAGATTAAGCGTTTTAAAAGATATACAAATGAATACTATTGATTGATACAAGATTCTTTCATCCATCTTCTCCTTTTTATTTTGTGAGCATGGAAGAAATTTCTTTGTAACCGTCAGTATAAGCAATGAACCTTCACGATATATGGTACAATCATATTGTATGAAGGGAACAACTAATCGGAGATAACTATAGTGAGTCCTTATAAAAAGAATAAAATACGTCTGCTTGTTGTCAGTACTTTCATCATTGTCCTGTTAATTCTCTTTTTTCATGATAGGCAGCAAACAAAGAAAAATACCCTGTATCTCTATAATTGGAGTAGTTATACCCCAAGTGCAGTAATCGATGAATTTGAAAAAGAATATGGTGTTCATGTAAGCATTGATAACTTTTCTTCGAATGAAGAATTATTTGCAAAGCTCCTTTCTGGAGCTGAAGGGTATGATCTCATTTTCCCTTCACAAGATTATACCGAAATTATGATACATCTTGGACTCCTTGAAAAACTTGATCATAGTCAATTACCTAATCTCAAATATGTTTCATCTCGCGTAAAGGATAAGGCTACCTATGATCCTACTATGGACTATGCTGTTCCCTATTTCATGGGTGCCTGTGGTATCGCCGTCAATACCGATCACGTGAAAGAATATGAAAGAAACTGGAGTATCTTTTCTCGAAAAGATTTAGCTGGAAAAATGACGATGATGGATGATATGAGAGAAATTCTTGGAGACGCTTTAGCCTATAATGGATATAGTGTGAATTCTACAAATCCTGAGGAGTTACAAAAAGCCGAAGATACGATTATGAATGAATGGAAACCAAACTTGGTTAAGTTCGATAGTGATGCGTTTGGTCAAGGTTTTGCCTCTGGTGATTTTGATGTTGTGCATGGATATGCAGAAGTAGTTTATGAATCAGTTCCCCAAGAAGAGTGGGATCATATTGATTTCTTTATTCCTGAAGACGGGGCTACGATGTATATTGATAATATGTGTATTCCAAAGGGTTGTACCAATTATGATTTAGCATTGGAGTTTATTAATTTTATTCACAGACCCGATATCTATGTTCAATTCTTAGATGAGTTTGGTTTTCCTCCAACAGTTAATGAAGAAGCTGGAAAATTAATGAGTGAACAACCTTACTATGCAGCATCGGAAATTGATAACTGTGAAATCATGGAGGATTTAGGGGCTCACTTGAATCTCTTTAATGATGCTTGGCAAAGAATCAGATATACGAAATAAATGAGCATCGTAAAAAAGCAATAAAAAATGAGAGGGTCGGGAGATGACCCTCTCAAAATTTATATGCAGACCTTGTTATTCAGAGGAAAGGATAACACCTTTCTCTCCATCTAATGGTTTAAACAAATAGTATTGCGTGGTGTGCTTTATAGTTCTAAAGCATTGACGAGACCAGCTTTGAGTTCGGCTTTGTTCATGAGGTTGATCAAAGAGACAACCTTCACCTTTTGAGGGATTGTCATGAGTTTTTCCCAGTTCGGTGTGCACACTAAGATATCGGTACTTCCTAAGTAACTTCCTGATTCTCCTGCTGAGCAGGATTCGATTTGTGCATCAATGCCAAGGTCTTTACACATCTTCTTAAGACTGATTTTAATAATGGTACTTGTACCCATTCCATTTCCACATACTGCGAGAATTTTCATATTTTTATCCTTTTTATTTTATAACGTACTTGTTGGTTTTATGCATTATACGGGCATAATACCAAAAAGAGAACCAATTGCCTTGAAAAGATAGATTACTGCAACCCAAATGGTTGACCAGTCAAATGATCCTTGCCATGCATTTACACCCATAAGAGATGCTGCAAGACCTGCTCCGAGTACTTCGATAACACCTGCGACAAAACAGACAATAATCGTTGCTTTCCAACCACCAGTTTTATTTGCAAAAATACCGATAGTAGCATTATCAAAGAACATGGGAATAAAACCTGGAATAATCAATAAAGGAGAATGGAAAGCAATTAATCCTAATGTTGATAAAATCATACCAAAAGCACCAGAAATAAAACCTAATAATACAGCGTTTGGGGAGAAGGAGAAGATTGCTGCACAATCAACTGCGACAACTGACCCTGGTAATAATTTGTTTGAAATTCCTTGAAATGAGGTCATGATTTCAGAGACAAACATGCGAACACCTGTTAATAAGATGTACAGAGCAACACCCATGGTTAAACCAATTTTTATTGCAAAGATAATCCAGTTTGTGTTTCCTGCCATTTCTCTTACCACATCAGGACCAAGCATTATCATGATAATCAAAATGAAGATGGTTAATACTGAAGAGGAAGCGACAACATTATCTTGGAAAATTGAAAGCCAAGAAGGAAGTTTGAGGTTTTCAACAGATTTTTTAGGATCTCCTAATTTACCACCAACTTTATAGGCACACCATGATCCAAACATTTGTTGGTGTCCAATAGTAAAATCATCAACACCAGTAATGTCTTTCACAGGATTAATGAGAATTCCTGAGAATATAATCCAGTACAGAGCACAAGCAACTGATGCAATAGCAATGGTTGCAAGAGCACCGGTATGCAAGAAACGATAGACTATGTAGGTTGCAATAGCTGTTTGAACGAGCATAACATTACCAGTCAAAAATACCGTTCTTGCATGGGTGTATTTTTGGAGAGCGACTAATACAAGGTTCAAGATGAAAGCAAAGAGCATCGTATAAGAAGTCCACGTTACGAACTCTCCGAGTGCATTATTTGTCATGGTCATCGTTGTATATGTATCAAGCAAAATACCAGTCATTCCAAACTTGGCATTCAGTGGAGCTAAAATCATGGTAAACGTCTTAATCAAAAGACTTGAACCTTGAGCCATTACCAACACACCTACTGCTGTTTTTATTAAGCCGGCTACTGCTTTAGACATTTTCTCACCTAAGGCGAGGTAACCGATGAATGATACGACTGGAAATAAAATCCAGGTTTGTGAAAAAATCTGAGTTAATATAAAGTTTAATACTGCCATTATAAAAGCCCCTCTCTTATGTTTTTTTATTCAGCTAATACAGCCTGCATGTGTAATACTTTTGCCACTTTCTCGAGGTCTTCAGTGTAATCACCATAAACCCAACAATAGTGATGTCCAAAGTCTTCTTCCTTTTCATGGAAACCTTTTGCATCTTTTACTTTAAAAACACAAGCGAGACGACATTCTGGAGTAACAAAATCATCACAACCAATAATTTCACCTTTTGCAATCATGATCTTATCAAGACGAGGGCTTAAGTTAATTAAGGTGATTTTTTTACCAATATCCTTTGCATAATCAAGTCTCATGGTTGTTCCCCAACTATTCATGGTGAAACTTGCGTAGGATACTTTTTCAGGTTCTCTATCATATCCTTTCATGTAGCGCCCTGGTACATCATGAAGAATTCTCATGGTATTATTTTCAAGATCTTTGACGCGTACCATACAATTGCCCATTGTTGGACATTTTTTAGCAAGGTTCATAAGAATCTGATAACAAGCAAGAGAGTTTACATCACTAGCACATGCTGAAGGAACTCCTTCATCTTTGAGTAAAGAGTGAGTAAGACAGAAAGTAAGTTTTCGTCTGTTGAGTTCTTTTGTTGCGCACATTTCAAAACATGGGAGGGTGAATGCGTTGCAATCGTAATGATCCATGACTTTATTAACGGCAAGATAGAACTTAACATCATTAACATAATATTTAACAGGCATGTGGTTTGCTTCTGCTTCATTTGCGAGATCATCTGCAATTTGCTGAGCCTTTGCTTGTTCTTCAACGGTCAGTTCATCCATTACCTTAAAGAATTCTGGACCTGAGAAATGGAATACTTCCATACCTAATTTTTTTTCAAAATCATTCAAATCAACGAAAGAACTCACAGCACCAAAAGAAATAACATTATTTCTGAGACCATACATTGCTTTTGTATGGGATAAAGCTTTTCTTACTTTCAATGCTCTGAAAAATTGATTGAGCTCTGTATAGTTGAGCGCATTGTACATTTCTTTATACCCTAAAGCTTTGAGATATGCTGTTGCATCAATACCGCCAAGGCGAGAGTAGTTACTATTTGAAAGAGGGCAGAAAGCAATAGGTTTGTTGAGACGTTTTGCAATTAATGAAGAAACATAAGAAATGAGGCGAGTTCCCGATACAAGGAAAATATCAGCTGCTGGTGCAGATTCAGCGATCTTTTCGAAAGGAGCATCTTTAATTGCAAAATCTTCATGCCACTCAAATGAGATAGGTTCTTTTATTTCAACAAAATCAAGATCGACATATTTTGCTAAGTCTTCTTTGAATATTTCAAGAGTCTCAAGAGAAGATTTTTTGTCATATTCGTAGGTGAGTTGATCTTCTGAACCGTATCGACATGGTCCCATAAATACTTCTTTATGTAAGAGACAACTAAAGATTGGTTGCACAACCAATTTCTGATTTACAAGGCTTTTACTGTTTAACTGCATAATATTTCCTTTATTGCACAAAAAATTCTTTGTGTTCATTTATAAAATTCCTGAACACGAAGGTACTCTAAGATGGAAATATCCAGTCGTCAATAAAACTTTTTGAAATATCACAACCGATTACTTTTGTGCAAAACTGCACAATTGTTCATGTTTTTATCGCATTGAACATATGTGCAGTTAAAAAAGTTGTATTTATTTAAATAAATATGAGGTTGGAGAGACTGTTGATATATAGTCTTTTAACGCTGAAATAAATATATGTATATCATTTTCAGTATTATACTTACCTAGACTGATGCGAAGGCCTCCCTCAATAACTTCATCACTATATCCTGCAGCTATTAATACGTGACTTTTGGCACCTTTTTCACAAGCTGAACCATTGGAAATATAGATATCCTTTTGTTCCATAAAGCTTAAAATATCATAAGCTTTATGGCCGAGAAGAGAAAAATTGATGATGAAGGGAAGTGCATTCTTTGGGCTATTTATGTGAATATCAGGAATGGTATACAATTCTTTGATGAACAAATCATGAAGTTTTTGTATCTTTTGATTGGTATCACTCATATGCGCGATGGCTAATGAACAGGCTTTTCCCATACCGACAATTGATGCTGTATTTTCTGTACCAACTCTTAAACCTTTTTCTTGGCTTCCTCCTTGGACAAGAGGCAAGATTGATGATTTATCTTTTATATACAGTGCTCCCACACCTTTACTTGCATAAATTTTATGGCCACTCATGCTGATGAAGTCAGCATCAAAGTGATAAATGTTTACCTTCCTTTTTGCAAAACTTTGCACACAATCACAGTGAATCAGTACCTGGGGATTTTTTTTCTTTACTCCTTCAATGACCTTTTCAACTGGAAGGATTTCTCCCGTTTCATTATTTACGTGCATCATTGATAAAAAGATGGTGTCTTCATCAACAGCATCAATAAGATCTTGAGCTTCGATAAGATGTGTTTCTTTGTTTGGATAGATTATTTTGATGATAAAGCCTTCTTTTTGAAGACTTTCAAATGATTTTAATACTGAACTATGTTCGATAGCGGTGGTAATAATGGTTTTACCTTTACTTTTATTTTTATGGCAGCAACCTTTTATTGCAAGATTATTACTTTCTGTTCCACCACTGGTAAAAATAATATCTTGTGTTTCACAACCAATAACTTGAGCTACCTGACAACGGGATTGGAAAACTGCATTAAGTGCAGCTGTTCCCATAAAATGGAGTGAACTTGGGTTTCCATAATTATGAAGCATCATTTCTGTCATTACTTCAACTACTGCGGTATCGACCTGTGTTGTTGCCGAATTGTCTAAATATACGATAGGTTTTTTCATGTCTTACTTCTTTTTGAGTTCTGGATGCATCAGTATTTCTAATGCAGTATTTTCATCGGTAATGAGTGTGTTAAAAAGATTTCCATTGATTGATCCAACAATTGCATCAACTTTATTCTTTCCTGAAGCGATACAAATAGTATCTTCTTTTGCTGAAATCTCTGAAATAGGAATACCTACGATACGCTTTGTAAAATACATATCAAGAAGATTCCCATCTATATCATAAAAATTACCACAAAAAACTCCAACGATTTTATTTTTGTACAGCTTCTCAATTTCATTTGGAGAAATACAATCTTTCCAAACATTTTTTATTCTTTCTTCAGTGATATCGCCAACAGAGCCCACAATAATATTTGCTTTGTGCGCATAATTAATGGCATCCTTGTTAATATCAATTTGTTCAAAGGCCATTAAAGCAAGGTTGCTTTTGCAAAAGAAGGGACTCAGAAGGTAATGACAGGTCCCATTATAACCACTGCATAATTGGGTTGCGATTTCAAATTCTTCATAGGAACATCCCACTTGAGAAAGTGCTCCCAAGAGTTGTACGACATTTACCGTAAGATCCCTATGTTGTGTGAATTTCTTTGAAAATGCAAGCATGGTCTTGCCTCGAGATATTCCCACGGTAGTATTTTCTTTTACAATTAAATCAAAATATTGATAGGCTAATTCGATGACATTATCAAAGTCTGAATTCATATTACTTTTTGCAATAATAATTTTTTTGAGACCAAATCGTTTGGCAAAAGCTTTCTCAAGAAAGCTATTTCTTCCGACCGTATTGTGGACAATAATTTCAACAAGCTCCTTTTTTCTCGCTTCAGTTAATATCCTCGATATCTTCGATCGTGAGATATACAACTTATTTGCAATAAGGTCTTGAGAATAGTTGTTTTCATAGTACATGTTTGAAACTTTTAAAATGAGTTCATTGTCACAGTTCATGTTTCTTCCCCCTGATTTATGAACAATACTAGCATCAAGTTATCGTATTCACAACTTTTATTTGTATTTAATTGAACTCAATTGGCAATATACTCTTAAAGTAATCATAAAAAAAGAGTTGTGTGTGAAATATTTATTTTCACTCTGATGATAATTTAAATGTGTTAAGCATAGTAAAATTATAGGAATTAGTTGCAGTTTTATGACTGGATCAATAAAAACCAGACCCTTTCAGGTCTGGTCCTTGTCGCTGTTTCTTTTGATTTACGAGAGAGAATTTTCAGCTGTTGTTTCGATTGGAAGACCTTTTTTGAAGTTTACTAAAAAGGCATTAAACCCTTCAATGTCTTCGTTCGTTGGTGTTATGGTGTATGCTTTACTCTTCCCAAAAACCTTTGTTTGTAAGAACGATTGTAAATCTTTATTTTCATTATTGACTAAGAAGGAAGCTAAGAGTGCAATTCCCCAAGCTCCTCCTTCTCCAGCAGTTTCGAGAATTGAAACCGGTGTATGGAGAGCTGAAGCCATAATTCTTTGACCCACTTCTTTTGTCTTAAAGAATCCACCATGACCATTGATAGCTGAAATAGTTACCCCTTCCTTTTCAAAGAGGATATCCATACCTACGCGTAAAGCGGCAACGGAGGTAAATAATTGTGCTCGCATAAAATTTGCAAGAGTGAAATGACAGTTATGTGTTCTGGTAAATAAAGGTCGACCACTTTTGATGCCAACAATTGTTTCTCCTGAAAGATAGTTATACGGAATTAATCCGCCACAATCTTTATCACCTTCGAGAGCTTTTGTGAGGAGTTTGTCGTATAATCCACCTTTACTGATAGTATTTCCTGTGGCAGAAAGAACTTCATCAAACAAACCAATCCATTTATCATATTCTCCTGTGCAATTACTTGCATGCACCATTGCAACAGGATGTCCATCTGGTGTTGTTACGAGATCAATTAAGTTATGGTAACTGTGAGAAAGTTGCTTTTCGAGAACGACCATGGCAAAAACAGAGGTTCCTGCAGATACATTTCCTGTATTTTTTGCAATACTATTGGTTGCAACCATGCCGGTTCCGGCATCTCCTTCAGGAGGACAAAGAGGAATTCCTGGTTTTGTCTCACCTGTTGGATCGAGAATAAGGGCACCTTCACTGCTGAGATGTCCTGCATTTTCTCCCGCAACTTTTACCTGAGGAAGAACATGGTAAATATCCCAGGAATATCCTTTATCTTTTACTAAAGAATCAAAGATTCCTATAAACTTTTTATTATAGTCATGAATCGTATCATCAATGGGGAACATGCCTGAAGCATCACCAATGCCAATGACTTTTTCTCCTGTGAGAATATAATGCACATACCCGGCAAGAGTTGTCACATAGCTTATTGATTTTACGTGGTCAAGATTTTCCATAATGGAATAGTAGAGATGTGAAATAGTCCATCTTTCTGGCACGGGATAGTCAAACAATTGAGCCAATTGATTACTTGCTTCATGGGTAAAGGTATTACGCCAAGTTCTAAAAGGAGTAAGGAGATTGTCTTCTTTATCAAGGGCGATATATCCGTGCATCATGGCACTGATTCCCATTGCTTTAAAAGAAGTAATTTCCGTATGATATTTTTCCATCACGTCGTGCTTCATGGCAGCAAAACATGTTTGTATGCCAATTTTTACGGTTTCAAGAGAGTAGGTCCAAACTCCATCGATGAGAGAATTTTCCCAATCATAACCACCTTGAGCAATAGGGGTATTGGTGCTGTCGATAAGAATTGCTTTGATTCTTGTCGAACCGAGTTCGATTCCCAGAATACAATGACCCTGTAGTATTTCTTCTTTGATCCTATCCATTGTCTTTCCTCCTTATGAAACAGTCTTTTTTGAGATTGTTTCATGTTCTGAAATGATTTGTGTTTTCAAACTTTTGTTTTATCTTAAGTACTCTGTATTTCTTTCAATAATTTTTGAATTTAAATAAACTTTTTTAGGCTCATTCATTGTTTCCTGAGTTAAAATTCTATTCAATAAAAGTTCACAAGCTGAGATAGCAATGGCTTGAGTTGGTTGTTTTACTGAATCAATGGGCATTGCCAGATGATTGAGCCATTTGTTATCATCAAAGGTGCAAATTTTACTAATTGCAGCATGCTCTAAGGTTTTAATTGCAGTGAGAGCTGCATTACAAATATTTGTACTCGTGCAAATTAATGCATGAATTGATGGGTTTTCCTGTAAGAAAGTTGCAATATCTTTACTGTCTTCTTCTGTATCATAAGAGATAGTAAGAATATGGTCTTCTTGATATTGATTATTTTCAATTGTCGCAAGTTTATATCCTTTTAGGCGTTCTCTTGCAGTGTAGTTATCAACAGGAAACGTTATAAAACCAATTGAATCTAAACTTTTGTTACCCAGTTTTTTTGTCATCATATAGGTTGTCGTAAAATTATCGATACCTACAAAATCGAAGAAATCTTGATCTAATTTTCTATCAATTTGGATAATAGGGAAATGTTTACAAAAACTCAAATCACTTTTTGTATTTGCTGGCGCAAGAATAATTCCTGCAACTCCCTTATTCATCATATATTCAATACTTGATTTTTCTTTTTGGGGATTTTCTTCACTATCCATTATGAGGAGGTTATAACCATTTTTAGAGACAAAATCTTCCGTATATTTAATAATTTCTGCAAAATAATCGACTTGAATATCCGATATGATTAACCCAATAGTAATATCTTTCTGTTTGTAAATGCGTGGTGTTGGAAGCTGGTACCCCAGCTCTTCCATTGCTTTTACTATGGTTTTTTGTGTTGAATCTTCAATATTTCTGGTTTTATTGATGAAATGAGAAATAGTGGCTATTGAGTAACCAGTACTATTTGCAATGTCTTGTAATCTTACTTTTTTCTTTTTAGCCATTAAATATAACCCCTAATAGAAAAAGTATACCGTAGAATAGAGAAAAAGCAATGAAATTATATTTAAAATTTACGTAATTTTTTCTCTTGACAGAGGGAATGAGTCACGCTACCGTTTATCTCTATCTTGTAGGGTAAAAGTGAGTTATTTATAATGGCTCTTTTG
>Ga0172378_10007240_pt1 | contig 10329 bp, 5 predicted proteins | sample GrowelOW332metaG_FD_119755 | JGI IMG/M metagenome (GOLD analysis project Ga0172378, IMG submission 119755) | Groundwater microbial communities from an aquifer near a municipal landfill in Southern Ontario, Canada - Pumphouse #3_1 metaG | ecosystem: Environmental > Aquatic > Deep subsurface >... | reverse complement strand
ATGGATACTTCTAAGTATCAATTGGCTATGAATGAGTGTGAAGCACTCATGAATAACGGATATAATGACTTGATTGAATCTTCTGAACAGGTACAAAAGACTGATGAAGATGGACATCTTGTTGTGGATGATTTGGGACATCCTGTTATGGTTACAGAATATTCTGGTTATCGTACGCTTTTCCTTAACTACATTCAGAATAATTTCGATACAAAAGAATCCATTTTCGAAATCAATTATAAATATCTTCGAGATAAAGGCTTATATACTGATGGACCTTATGGATGTATTAATGGAGTTTCCTTTAGTTATGGTTCTGCTTATTCAACAGGTTATCCATCGTCTTATGCCTTTGTAAATGCTTCTCCATTGCTGTACAATACTTATGCACAAAATGATAAGCGTAGATCATGGAATATAGCTGAGTTTACATATGATAAGGATGGTGATGTTAGAAGAGTTATCTCTGCTATGGCTACCAATTTTAATCCTGCGAAATATCGTCGTTGGGAACCAACTGATATGGCTGATATAGACATACCTTTAACAAGTGAACAAAAGGCTAATGGAGAAATCGAACCTTATACAGTGTTGGAAGATAATAGTATCTTGAGTAAGAACTTTTCTTGTGTAAACTTTCCAGTCATTCGTTTTGCTGATATTCTATTGATGTATGCTGAGGCTAGTAACGAAGTGAACGGAGCTCCTACTACAGAAGGCATCGCTGCACTTAATAGAGTGCGTCAACGCGCTAATCTAGAAGCTATCGAAACGGTTAGTCCTGAAAAGGTAGCTAGTCATGATGCTTTTCTTTCTGAAATCCAAGACGAACGTATGCGTGAATTGTGTTTCGAAGGTTTACGTAGACAAGATCTTATTAGATGGGGTATTTATGGAGAGAGATTAAATGTATTAGCTAATCAAATCAAAGGAGATTCAAACTTCTCTGAAAGTGATGCTCAAAGTAATGCTTATCTTCGAACTTCTGACAATTTCGATGCAACTAAGAACTTATCACTTCCTTATCCAGATCAAGAGGTGAAATTGAATAACCTTTTAGAGCAAAAAGCGGAATGGAAATAATTTAATTAAAGAATAGATATGAATTTCATCTCTAAATCAAAAGGAACTCTAGGGGCATCAATATTGATGTTGGTGCCCACTAGTATGATGTGTATGTCTTGTGCGGCTGCTGCAAAGACAAATGCACAGAAGGGGCAGCAACCTAATGTTATTTACATTTTTCCTGACCAACTCCGAAATTATAGTTTAGGATTTTGGAATCAAGGAGATAATGTTTCGCATTTGCAGGGGGCCGTATCTGATCCTACAAATACGCCTGCTATAGATAGTTTGGCTTCTAATAGTGTTGTGTTTTCACATGCTATTAGTAATCATCCTTTGTCAAGCCCGTATCGCGGTATGCTCCTTACGGGGATGTATCCTTATCAAAACGGAATTACAACAAATTGCAAGCGCGGCCGTAGTGAACAATTGATAAGTGAAGCAACTTGTTTGACTGATGTCTATAGTGAAGCAGGCTATGATGTGGCTTATTTCGGTAAGTGCCATTGGCAAGAGAATGAAGACCTTTTTGATGAAGAAGGAAATTATAAGGGTACGCTTACCGAACCAGGTGGACATAATGTTAATGAATTTGATACCTATGTTCCAGGTGGGATAGATAGGCACCATATTGATTATTTCTATCAGTTGTTATCAGATCAACACATGAATCCGATTACGTATTCTAATGATCCTACTAATGTGAATGGGAAGAAAGATGGCGAAGCATATCGTCCTCATCGTTTTTCTACTAAGTTAGAGTCAGAGAGTATCGTGCGTTTTTTACGTAATACTCATGGTCAGAGACAGGTTAATAAACCATTTTTTATCACTTGGGCTATTAATCCACCTCATAATCCGTGGACACCTGCTTCTACTGATATGGAATTTTATCCTCAGTATGTCGAAAACGGGCAACCTAATTTTGATAAGTTATTGACTCGTCCAAATGCAGATGCTGTAGCTGGGAAGCATGCTCCTTATTATTATGCTAATGTTTCTGCTGTAGATCATTACATTGGTGATGTGCTTAATGAACTTCGCAAACAAGGGCTGATGGAAAATACAATTGTTGTTTTTTCTTCTGACCATGGTGAAATGCTTGGAAGTCATCATCTAGAAGGAAAGAATTATCCATTTATTGAATGTTATAATATTCCATGGATGATACAATGGAAGGGACATTTAAATCATCATATCGAAGATATGGTTATGTCTGCTCCAGATATTATGCCGACATTACTTGGCTTATCAGGTTTGAAAGATAAAATTCCTGAAGAAGTAATGGGTACAGATTATGCTGAGTTATTGACCAATCCTACAAGCAAGAGTGTAGCTCGACCAACAAATGCTATCTATTATGGTGGCCATCAACGTGGGGTATATAACAAGCAATATATGCTAGTTGTTGTGGAGAAGAAAGGAAAATTTGCTGAGGCTTATGTTTATGACAATGTGAATGATCCTTTTCAAATGAAGAAATTGGATCCTAGTAAAGTTGATGCTACTCCAGAACTCAAAAAAGAGCTAGTCAATTTATTGAAGAAGACTCGTGACCCATGGGTTAAGAATAAAACATGTAGTGATTTCTTGAACTACTAATCCTGTTTTTATTTAACTAATAAAGATTACGTCTGTTATATATTTACTTTATTTTTGGTAAGTGTATGGCAGACGTAATATTATTTAATATCAGAAATAAAATGAAAAATATGATTCATTCACACAAGACCAAATTAGCTGTATGCATAGCATTACTAATAGGTGGTAGCATGTCTCTACAAGCTGGAGAACCAAAGAATATTTCTAAGTTATGGATGCAATTTGTTCAGGCTCAAAAGAACCATACTCCTTCTATTCTCCGTGATTTTTCTTATGCAGGTTATCATCATGGTGAAGATGGAATTCCTGATGTCAACTATCCTAAAATTGATATCACTAAATATGGGGCTGTCGCTAATGATGGGAAGTCAGATCGAGAAGCTTTTATCAAAGCCATTAAAGTGGCTGAGGAAACTGCTGTAACTAAAGGTGGAGCTATCATTTATATTCCAGAAGGAACATTTAGACTTCACAATGCTAACGAACCTAATGAGACAATCTCTATCAAAGGTTCTAATATTGTGCTTCGTGGAGAGGACAGAAATAAGAGTATCCTCTTTATGGAGGCTCCTAATGAGACAACAACACCTGATAAAAAATGGACTGGTCCTGTTCTTATCCAATTTATTCCTTCGAATACTATATCAGAAGTTGTCACTAAAATAACTAAATCAGCTGCTGTAGGTGAAAAGACAGTAAATGTAATCTCTACAAAAGGATTGAAAATAGGTCAGTACGTAGCTGTTCATCTAAAAGATAGTAATGATTCTTTGATTGCTCAGACAGTGGCGCCTCTAAAATTAACGAAGAAGTGGGCTCAACTTTGGGATCGTGGTGTTATGATTGAATCTTTTCATCAAATAGTTTCTCTTACATCAAATAGTATTACTTTTAAAGAACCTTTAATGACGCCTATTGATATCAAATGGCCTTGGGGTATTACTACACAACCCAAGTTAGCTGAGGTTGGGGTAGAGAATCTAACTTTCTTGGGCGATTTTCATGAGAAATTTGTTCATCATAAAAATTGGCTACATGATAGTGGCTACTGCATGGTTAAGTTTCGTTCTTGTGTCGATTCATGGATGCGTAATCTTACTTTCCGTGATGTCAGTTCTGCTGCTGGCCTTGACTTTAGTGCCAATTGTTCTATTCTCAATTGTAAAGTAGAGGGATATCAAGGACATAGTAGTATCAATAACCAAGAAGCATCTCGTACTTTGATGGCTAATATCTATGACAAGAGTGGACAATGGCATTCTGTAGGTGTTTCTAAACCATCTATTGGAAGTGTATTGTGGCGTATCAAGTCAACTCCCAATACGTGTTTCGAATCTCATAGTTCTCAACCTCGTTATACGTTGATCGATAATTGGTCAGGTGGATTTATGAAAGGCCATGGAGGAGGTGCGGTTGGTTCTCTTCCTACCCATCTTGAAGGTCTTGTCTTGTGGAACTACGAAGAGACTGATGCTCCAGAAATGGACTTTGATTTCGTAGACGCTACTTCTCCGTATTGGAGGGTCTTACCTCCTATTATTGTTGGATTTCACGCTCCAAAAGGTCAGAAATGTTCTACTTTCAATCAAAAACAAGTGAAATATGAAGAGTTCAACGGGCAAGAGGTATTGCCTATTTCTTTATATGAGGCTCAACTAAAATTGAGATTGGGTAAATTGCCTGAGTGGGCTGAGGTTCTTATAAATCAACCTGTAACAGATCAATAATTAGTGAGAATATCTAGACTGAAGAAATATTAAAAGGAAGGGGTTGCATCTTAATATAGATGCAACCCCTTCAACTAACTAAACCTGAATGGAAGATAATCGTGTCTTTTTATTTATCCTTTACTTGACTAATGCATAGATTTCTATAGGATGAATTGCGTCCTTGCATTTGACGGAATCCAATCCGGCCTGATTTTATTTGATTCAGTTTTTCGTCTTTCCAACTGAATGTTTTATCCATTCTTTCTCCTTTTACATGGAATGTAAGTTTATCCTCTTTTTTATAAACCTCTATATGATACCATTTGTGTGGTTTGAAGAAACCGGGGTCATCGTAACTAGGTGGGATGAGTAACTTGGACCATACTGTTTTGCTCGTTTCCATCGGATATGTACGGCATCTTATGTATGGCTCTCCATTCACGGAACGTGTAGCATAACTTATATGTGCGAGACGCATTCCCCAAAAATAAATGTACATATAAGGAATCCTACGTAATTCAGTCCACTTTTCTATATCTTTTTTGAATGGACTTTGACCAATCCCTTCGGCAAGAAGATACAAGATACAGACTTCATCTTCATCTATCGTGTCATCTCTACGATAGTCGTATGAAACTCTTAGACCATCTTTAAATAGTTGCTTGGTCCATAGGACACTATGGTCTGCATGAAAAAAGCCATCAGTTCCTGTTTTAAAGTTGAGTCCTTCTGACGTATCAGTTATATTCCCATTTAATCCATCAATGAAGAAAAGTTGTTTCCATTCATTTGGCTGTTCTGTACATAATGAGTGATTGAAAACTACTTCCCATTGTGTTTCTGCTATCTGTACTTGTTTGACCTTTTGTCCTGATACAGTTTCTTGTGCATAGTTAGGAGTAATTGTTAAATACATACATAGAATAAGGTGTAACGCCACAGATTTCAGTATTTGGAGGGTATCTATTCTAGACATGTTGCAATCTTTATTTAGATTAATATTCAATATGGTAGTAATCGAAATCTATTGATCCACTATTCTCAGAAGAATAAGCAAACAAACCTAAATAAACGCCGGTGAATCCTCCTGCTGTCTCGCTACTTAAATATCTTGTATCTAAATCAACTAGATGTGTCTCGTTGTAATAAAATTGATAGGCATCTTTTGAGGTTACTACCTTTAGTGTAGCTGGTTTAGAAGAAATCCGTTGTTCTTTAGCAATGTAATGTAATAAACCTAGTCTGACTCCTACTTGCACGTAAGTACCTCCGTTTTTATTTACTAATTGTAAGGTATAGTGATTTGTTGAATTTTGAAAAATGGTTAATCCGCCTTGCAATCCTTTACTTGATTTGCTTATCTGCGCTTGGGTACTGACTGTCTCGAACATGTGATCTTGACGCGTTCCTACGAAAGTAGGAGAGTCCAATTCGGTGAGGGATATAGAAGATGCATTTAATCTTAGATATCCAGATTTAGCATCTAAACTATAGTCCTTCATATTTGGATTACGTAGGTAATTCCAAGCAAATCCTAATTTCTTCTCATTAAATTCTGTAGATGGATTATTGTCCTTTGTAAACGGTCTCAAAGGTAAGGTTTTTGCTATCATTTCTTCGTCTATGGTACCAGTTCCATTTACGATAGGCCACGAACCTTTTGGCCATTCTACTGGAGCTAAACAAGTTTCTCTTCCCATGACATGGTGTCTGTATGGGCCAGGTCTAAAACCTAGATGAACCATCCACCATGAACCGTCATGAGCTTTTATTAGATCAGCATGTCCTGTCCCTTGAATACTATTGCGTTTTGTCGGTTCATAAGCATGAGTCAATATGGGATTCGCTGGGTTGCTTCTGTAAGGACCGTAAATCTCTTTTGAACGAGCAATCATGACCTTATGTCCGTATTGTGTGCCGCCTTCAGCATCTAATAGATAGTAATAACCATCTTTCTTATAGATGTGTGGAGCTTCAGGAAAACGGTCACCGCTACCATTCCAAATACAACGAGTAGGGGTTAGTTGCTCTCCGGTTTTCGGATTGATTTCACTCATACATAGTCCATTAGGATTGCTAATGAAGTAACATTGATTTCCTTCCCAGTAAAGAGATGGGTCTATCCCTCCTTGTGTAAGCCATACTGGGTCAGACCATTCACCAGCAGGATCATTGGTGTAGACGATAAAATTTCCTTTATCTGTTACGTTAGTGACAATCATATAGAATGTTCCTTCATGATAGCGAATGGTTGGAGCATAGATACCTCCAGATACTCTACATTTTTCTAGGTTAAGCTGTGAGGGACGTGTCAAACAATGTCCGATTTGTTCCCAATTAATTAAATCACGAGAATGGAAAATAGGTACCCCAGGAAAATATTCAAAACTGCTAGTTACTAGATAGTAATCACTATCTTTTCTACAGATGCTTGGATCAGGATGGAAACCAGGTATTATAGGATTGGTATATCCAGCTCTATTCTTTTTCTGTGCATCATATAAGGAAAGAGGTAATACTGAATCATTTAATTTTTCTGTTATTATAAGTCTTTCATTACGGTCTTTGTCCGATTTATTAACCACGAGATGTCCGTCTTTAGCACTAAATCCTACCAAAATGCTCTGTGGATAAGAAATATGGTGGTCGGTACGTTTAGGTTTGTCTTCTTGATCCCATATATAATGGTGAAAGACTTCCTTATTACCTTTTTGATCTGCTGAATCGTATAGTATCGAATTGTCATTCCACCAAACATTGTTAACACCCGTATGTGGGAAGTTCTGAAGAGCTCCACCACCAGAAATAGTATTTAAGCCATTACACAATTCGAATAGATTTTGTGCAGGTGGTGAATAGGTATAATGTGAAAAACCATGGAAATCAAAAAATCCAGGTCCATAATCTTGGTTGTTGAGTTTGCAGCGTGAAAATACATTCCCATAGCAGTTACCTTCCATACTCAATCCGTGAGTGTAATCTGCATCCATTTCTACATTCTTTATTAGATTGTCGTTACAATGTGAATAAAGTTTTACACCACAATGCCCCATCTTTCCAGTAGTATGGATAGAATCTATGGTTATATTACGACTATCTACTAAATAGATAGGATTGGTTGAGTTATCTATGGTTACATTCCTAATCCAACCATGAGCAACACGGGTATAATCTATACCGTTCCATCCATAATCTACTTCGGTATTGAGGTGATGTTTGTATTTCCCATTCCAAGCATTTTCTATACGAATATTTTCTATACCAATATTTCGTAGCATTTCTACACGAGCTATCTTTGGAGCATACTTTAGTTGGATATCTCTTTTGAGCGGTTGACGAAGTAATAATTGATCTTTTGAAATTACCTGAGAAACTTCTACTAGTACTTGATAAGATGCAATCCCTTCTTTTCCAGCTCGCTTTGCATTGACGAGTTCATCTGTAAATTCTGTATCTGTATAATTGAGTAATTCTTTGATCAAATTGCACTTGCCTTTCGTATTGTATTCGGCAATCATAATCACATCTCCAGATTCAATACCTTCTGTAGTTTCAACTCTCAGAGTTTTACTTCCCTTTATTGCATCTTTAGTGATAATAATATTCATTGCTAATTCAGAAATAGCATCGTCACTTTTTGATTTCTTTGTTTTCGTCACTTCATAAGTATCTCCATATAGGGGATTTAATGGAGCGACTCCCCAGAAACGTTCATAACTTTCTAATTTGCTACCAGCATGAATAAGGGCTGGAGATAACCAAGGATTTGATTTGTTATTTAGCAACGTAGTACTATTGTAAAATATGGTCCCATTATCGCCTTGTCCTTCTCCTCTGATAATTATATTATCATAATCGATACTGATAAAATCAAGTTTGTTAGGATTAGTATTGAATAGGTATCTCCCAGCAGGGAAAAATACAATTGCACCGCCTTGTTGCCCAACTTCTTTGAGTAATCTGTTTACTTGACTAGTGAGGTCCTTTCCTGTATTGGCAAGGATGCCTCTGTCTTTGACATTAATTGTTTTTGTGGGATATTGATAAGCTTTATCTCCGAACCCATACCCAGCCATCGAAAAGTCAATCAATGGTGAGGTAGAAGGGTCATCAACATATTGTTGGTAAATTTTTGATGTCTCTTGTGCTTGGGTCATAAAAGTAGAGAGACAAATTGTCAACAGGAATCCTGTAATTTTGTGTATAGTCATATTGTTGTAAATATCAGAATTTTTTTTTAATCTGGTTGTTCGCTAATAATTTTGATGTTACTGGTGGCTTCAATTTAAAATAACAGGATATAACGTATCATAGACTGGAATATCAGAATCAGATACTGGCAAAAAATTAATCCATGGGTTTTCTGGCTTGACATATTTAGGTCCTATGTATAGTTTATTGTCATCGCTCCATGGTTTTGCATCGTTGTGTCCTTTGTTATGTTCTATACAATGATTCTTATAGATGAAATTAGGATGGGCTGAAAGCGTGTGCTGTATGGACCATGGACCCATAATTGCAAAATAATTAGGCAAATCAGTACCAGGCATATCTGTGGGTAATGTGATATTATTACCGATAATTAGGTTGTTCCCATTGTCGCTTGTGTGAAAACTAATTTCTTGTTTAAATGCATTATTAATTAATACATTATATTCAGAAGTAATAGATTGGACTGAAATATGACGTATATGAGTTACTTCACATCCTGTAATCAAATTATATGGATAACCGATATAAAAGTACCCTTTGCCACCTCCACATTTGGTATATGAACCTTCGACATGTAAAATACGTAATGTCGTATGTTTTCCGAAGCAGTTAATAGAAAAATCAGCTGAATTAAGTATATTCATATCATCTAACCAACAGTTTTCAGAATGATAAAAGCGTACTGAAGCCATTCCCTCTTTGTTATTCGCTTCTAGGTTTAATTCGTCATTACCTACTTGGTCGCTTATATTCCATAAATAATGAGGAGAATAGCCACCAAATTTGCTTTCGTAGTTACCTTTGATTGTCATACGGTACATCCCAGCATTTTTAATGCTATCGAAAAAGAATGCTGCTCTTTCGAACATTTTACTTCCGATTAAACAGCAAGTTCCTTTACGACTTTCGCCGATTATAATTACGTTTGATTTTAAATAAATGGTGCCATTGATGGGATGGATCCCATCTTTGAGTAGGATTACACCTCCCGATTTTTCAAGTTCAGTAATCGCTCTATTGATATCAATACTGGTGGTTCCATCTTCAAGAATTTTGTCTGGAGAAAGCGTCTCTATATGTGGAATTCCACCTTTGCTACCGGCAGTCATCCATTTATTCATTTGATCTTCGTATTTGGGATCTATTTTGGATGTGTCAAAAGACATTTCGGGATCACCTATTTGATATTTGTACGAGTCCCTTGGTATTTGTAATTCCCATGTCATGTAATCTGCTGGATTTGTCCAACCTAAAGAAGCTAAACCACAACTGATGTCAACTGTTCCTGTCTGATTTTCTCCAGTACTGTCATTAGCATTATCATCATTACCGTCAGTTGGTAGCGTTGTGTTATTCGTCGGATTTGTGGTCTCTTCACTACCACCACATCCTATGCTCAAAGTTAGTAGAAAACTAAGAAGGATAAAACCTCTAAGTTGATAATTCCATTTTTGCGTCATAGTATTCTTTTATTAATTTATTAGATTTACTATGTAAAAATACTGCTTTTGTCTAGATACTGTGGGGCAATTATTGTGATTTAGTATGCACTTTTGTCCAACACAAGATTATAATTGTGTAAATGTTATCTTTCTTGTCTATGTTTCTTGATATTAAGTCGCTTTTAAAAATCGTTTTTCATATTTTTGTGTTAGGAACCTATTGTAATCTAATTTAGTACTCATTATGCGTTTACACAAGTTTAAACTATTTTTGTTCACTTTACTCATCACATTTTTTT
>Ga0172378_10007239_pt1 | contig 10330 bp, 5 predicted proteins | sample GrowelOW332metaG_FD_119755 | JGI IMG/M metagenome (GOLD analysis project Ga0172378, IMG submission 119755) | Groundwater microbial communities from an aquifer near a municipal landfill in Southern Ontario, Canada - Pumphouse #3_1 metaG | ecosystem: Environmental > Aquatic > Deep subsurface >... | reverse complement strand
CCAGGAAGTGCAGAAATTAATATTATTCAAAACTATCTTGACCTTGTTTTGGAAATGCCTTGGACGAGTGTACCGACAGATATTGACATGGCTAAAGCCAGAGCAATATTGGATTCACATCATTACGGTATTGAAAAAGTAAAAGATAGAATTATTGAGCATTTAGCGGTTTTAAAATTAAAAAAAGAAAAACAAGGCTCTATTTTACTATTAGTAGGCCCTCCTGGTACGGGTAAAACAAGTCTTGGAAAGAGTATTGCAGAAGCGCTGGATCGAAAGTATGTACGTGCAAGTTTGGGGGGAGTTCGAGATGAATCCGAAATTCGGGGTCATCGAAGAACCTACATTGGGGCTATGCCTGGTCGTATAATAAAAAGCATTAAAGACTCCGGGGTGAATAATCCTGTTTTTGTCTTAGATGAAATTGATAAATTAGGCTCATCTGTGCAAGGAGACCCTGCTTCTGCCTTACTAGAAGTGTTAGATCCTGAACAAAATGATAGCTTTACGGATCATTATTTAGAAATCCCGTATGATCTTTCTAATGTGTTTTTTATCGCGACCGCGAATGATCTTTCAACAATTCCAGCACCGTTAAGAGATAGAGCAGAAATTATCGAGTTATCTAGTTATACAAACCTAGAAAAATTTCATATTGCCAAAGAACATTTGGTTGAACGCATCCTAAAAGATGATGGTTTAGGTGCAGAACAATTAAGTTTTACAGATGAAGCCATTAAAAGTATGATTGAAAAATATACAGCAGAAGCTGGTGTGCGTGGCTTAACTAAACAACTTACAAAAGTTGCACGAATAGCGGCGAAAGAGATTGTTATGCAAGAAAAAGAAACCATTGAAATTACGCAAGATAATTTAAGTGACTACTTGGGTAATAAAATACGTTATCACGAAAAAATTAGTGAGCAAAATCAACCAGGCATTGTTACAGGGATGGCTTGGACCGCTGTTGGTGGAGAAATCTTATTTACTGAAGCAGAAATTATGTCAGGAAATGGAAAACTTATACTAACGGGACAATTAGGAGATGTTATGAAAGAATCCGCAACGATTGCATTAAGTGTTATTCGTTCGCGATTAAAAAATGATCCTAATGGCTTTGATTATTTTTCTTATGATATTCATATTCATGTTCCAGCTGGTGCGACCCCTAAAGATGGACCAAGTGCTGGAGTGACCATTACGACAGCCTTAGCCTCTTTAATTTTAAATAAAGCCGTTGATCCTAAAATTGCGATGACCGGTGAAATCACCTTGAGTGGTAAGGTAATGCCTGTTGGTGGGATAAAAGAAAAAGTAATTGCTGCACAACGTGCAGGGGCGAAAAAGATTTTATTACCAGCCGAAAACAAAATTGATTTAGAGGATATTCCAGATGAAGTGCGCGAAGCGTTGAGTTTTGTTTTTATTAAAAATATTGATGAGGTATTTGATGAAGCCTTAAATGTCAATATTCCTTCGCCAGATATGAATTTAAAAATCACTTTAAATAAACCAAATCAAGAACAACAAACGCCTATTATGATTATATAATTTTTAAGATCTAAGAAATGAGGAAGCTCATGACTTAGATCTTTTTTTGAGTTTGATTTTAATTTAGGCTAATTTTAAGAATAAAAAGGTATAATTATAAGAGAATATTACAGGGAGGGCTAATCATGAAAAACCGCACAATTATTTGTATTTCACGCCAACTAGGGAGTGGAGGAAAAAACATTGCCCAAAAACTTGCAAAACAATTAGAAATTGAATTTTATGATCAAAAGCTAATAGAAGAAACAGCTAAAGAAAGTGGTATGTGCAGAGAAACGGTAGAAGAATTAGAAGAAACACCAACAAATTCTTTGCTTTATTCGATGTATTCAACCCCATTCTTTGGTGGATTTGGTTTTAATCCAGTCGTTGATTTACCCATGACGGACCGTCTGTTTGTGACACAAGCAGATATTATTCGTGAGGCTGCAAAAAAAGGATCTTGTGTCATTGTTGGTCGGTGTGCAGATTATATTTTGAAGGATGATCCGGATTTGTTTACGGTTTTTATCCATCGAGATCAGGAAGAACGGGTCAATCAAATTTCTAAAACCTATGATATATCGCTAAAGAAAGCAGAAGAGTTGGTTAAAAAAGGAGATAAAAAACGCAGTCATTATTATAATTATTATTCTGATCGTCATTGGGGAGAAGCGGAAAATTATGATATGACCATTAATTCCGATATTTTAGGAGAAGATTATACTGTTGAATTGATTGTGAAGTGCCTTGAAAAACGTGCTTTGAGAATTAAAGCCCGAGGATAAAATATTTCAATTGAAAATTTTACAAAATTCTCTTTACACTTTGTAAACAACATGATATAATTTATCCTAGTAATTAAGATACGTAAAGGGGAGTAACTCACCATTTATATGGTCTGTAACGTCGACAATTCGGGTAGATACCCCGGTGTTACATCAATTTTGAGAGTAAGACCTTTAGCCGAAAATTTTTGGCTAAAGGTCTTTTTAATATAAAGTAAAAAAATATCTAGGAGGTACAAATGTCAGAAAATCAGCAAGCTAAGGCGTCCACTGCTTTTTTATGTGACATCAATAAAATTGAAGAGCATTATCAAACAGATTTTCATAAGGGATTATCCACGCAACAAGTTAAAGAAAAGCAAGCAAAATATGGGATGAATAAGATTTCAGAAACAAAGCGTCGATCAATTTTGAGCATGTTTGCTTCACAATTTAAAGATTTTTTAATCACAGTATTATTGGCAGCTGCTATTATCTCTGCTTTTTTAGGAGAAGTCAGTGATGCAGTATTGATTATGGTCATTGTTTTATTGAATGCGATTATTGGGGTTGTCCAAGAAAATCGGGCAGAAAATTCAATGGAAGCATTGAAAAAAATGACGATTCCAGAAGCAAAAGTTTTTCGAGATGGAAAAAACAATATTATTAAATCAACAGAGTTGGTACCGGGAGATGTTGTTTTATTGGATGCAGGAGATAGTATTCCAGCAGATGGACGTCTTGTTGAAGCAGCTTCACTTGCAATTCAAGAAAGCGCCTTAACAGGTGAATCTGTACCCGTTGATAAAAATACGGATACCCTTAAGAATGAAGAGATGCCTCTTGGTGATCGAAAAAATATGGTTTATATGAGTAGTCTCGTTACCAAGGGTCGTGGCCGTTTTATTGTTACAGAAACAGGCATGGATACTGAAATTGGTAAAATTGCACATTTGATTCAAAATACCGAAAAAAATCAAACGCCATTACAAAAAAAATTAGAAGAATTAGGTAAGATTTTAGCGATTGGTGCGGTAATTGCGTGTGCCGTTGTTTTCTTGATTGGGTTAATGAGAGGCGGCGACCCATTATTGTTATTTCTAACGGCCGTTAGTTTAGCTGTTGCGGCTATTCCAGAAGGATTACCTGCAATTGTAACCGTGGTATTAGCAATAGGGACACAAAGATTGGTCGCTAAACATGCGATTATTCGTAAGTTGCCTGCTGTTGAAACATTAGGGTGTGCCTCGGTTATTTGTTCTGATAAAACAGGAACTTTAACGCAGAACAAAATGACCATCAAAAAAGTCTATACAAATGATGAAATTATTAATGCAGAAGATATCAAAGATGATGGATTTAATTCAGCAGAAAAAATGGCTGTTCGAATTGGTTTATTAAGTAATGATGCTGATATTGTTGAAGATGAAGCTGGTGAAATAACTGAAATTGGGGATCCAACAGAAGTTGCAATGATTGCTTATGCTAAAATTCTTGGATTTGATAAAAAAGAATACAACAAGAATATTCCGAGAATTGATGAATTGCCTTTTGACTCAGATCGCAAATTAATGACGACTGTTCATAAATATGGAAATAGTTGGTTAACTTTTACAAAAGGGGCACCAGATGTTTTAATGGAGCGTTGTAGTACCTATCTTGATAAAGATGTTGTTTTAGATTTTGATGAGGAAGCAAAATCGCGTGCAATGCAAGCAAACACAGAATTGTCAAATGATGCTTTTCGCGTTTTAGGATTTGCTTTTCAACAATATTTAGAAGAACCAGAAATGAATATGGAAAATCTTGAAAATAATCTTATTTTTGCTGGGTTAGCGGGGATGATTGATCCACCAAGAGAAGAAGTGAAAGTTTCTATTGAAGAATGTCATACAGCAGGGATTAATACCGTTATGATTACAGGGGACCACAAAAATACAGCCGTTGCTATTGCCAAACAATTGAATGTTTTTAAAGAGGGTGATTATGCTGTTTCGGGTGTAGAATTAAATAATATGACCGATCAAGAACTAGAAGATAGTGTTGATAAGATTGCGGTCTATGCACGTGTTTCTCCAGAGCACAAAGTGCGTATTGTTGATGCTTGGCAAAAGAAAGGCGCCATTGTTGCAATGACTGGCGATGGAGTTAATGATGCACCAGCGCTAAGAAAAGCGGATATTGGTTGTGCTATGGGTATTACAGGAACAGATGTTTCCAAAGAAGCAGCAGAAATGATTTTAACAGATGATAATTTTTCAACCATTGTTTCAGCGGTTAGAGAAGGCCGAGGCATTTATGCCAACATATTAAAAGCGGTTCATTTTTTGCTATCTTGTAATATTGCAGAAATTTTAATTTTGTTAATTGCAACATTAGTTGGTTGGAGTCAACCACTTTTACCTGTCCACATTTTATGGATCAATTTAATTACAGATTCTTTGCCAGCCTTAGCGCTAGGTTTAGAAAAAAATGATGCAGATATTATGGAACGCAAACCAAGAGATCCTAAAAAAAGTATGTTTACAGATGGTCTTGGCTTCAGAATTATATTTCAAGGACTTGTTTTAACGGCGATTAGTTTAGCGGTCTTTTATTATGGGTTTAATAAATATGGCCTTGATGAAGCCCGTACCATGATTTTTGCTGTTTTAGGGTTATCACAATTAACCCATTTATTAAATGTTCGTTCTGCAAAAGCAACGATGTTTACAAAGCAATTGTTCACCAATCGTTATTTATGGGGAGCTATTGCAATTTCAGTGTTTTTACAATTGATTGTTATTTTATTACCTGTTATGCGCCCCGTTTTTGGTGTTACTGGTTTAAATAAAGAAGAATGGTGGATGATTAGTATAGCAGCCTTTGCACCAATTTTAATTGTGGAAATAAGAAAATTATTAGGAAGATTATTTAAGTAAAGCGAATCGGTAGAAGATATTTGTTTTTTTCTATGAATATAGATTACAATGGTGTTTAAAGAAAGGATCTCTTTTGATATTTATATCAAAAGAGATCCTAAAAATAAAAAAAAGTGAGGTTTTAAATGAGTACAATAATAGGACGAAAACTTGAAATGCAACTTTTAGAAAGTGCATATCTCAATAAAAATGCTTTTGTTTTAATGACGGGACGTAGAAAAGTTGGGAAAACAACACTCATCAAAAAATTCATTGAAAATAAGCAAGCCATATATTTTTCAGCACGAGAAGAAACAAATACTTTAAATCGCAACCGGTTTTTAGAAGTGATTGAAAAGTCAGTAGGTAAAGCCTTCCCAAGCAAAGAAAGAAAAGGCATTTGCAAAGATTGGAAAACGATTTTTAAAAATTATGTAGAAGTAATTAAGCCAGGAAGAAGTGTTTTGGTCATTGATCAGGCCGATTATCTGATAAAAGATGAGGCAGATTTTCCTAAAATGTTAAAATATGCCTGGGAATCTTATTTGAAAGTTGCATCAGTTATGGTTATTTTAGTTATGCCAGATAATCATATTTATCAAGAAATTCGAAATACGACTATGATTTCTGAAGTTACACAAAAAATTCGCTTAAGACCGGTTACCTTTATTGAAATGTTAAAAGAATATAATGGGTCTGATTTTAAATACTTAGTGACGCTATATAGTATTGTTGGAGGCGTTCCGGCTTATTGGCAATATTTTTACCATTGTCAAAGTCAGGAAGCGTTAATTAAAGTACTTGATACAATGATGTTTGATCCTTCTGGGCCATTATTTCAAGAACCGATACACCTTTTGCGGCAGGATGTTAGAGAAATCGCTTATTATAACTCAGTGTTAAAAGTGTTAGCCACTGGTGTTGGAGATGTTCCACAAATAGCAAAAATACTATCCTTAAGAAACCATGATGTTATGCTTATATTAAGAGATTTAATCGCTATGGGATATGTAGAAACAATTAATTCAATTACGGATAAAAAAGGCATCAATAGTAAGATGGTTCAATTCCAAATTGTTGATCCACTTTTTGATTTTTATTATAAATTTGTGGATATCTATCAAGATGCTTTAGAGGAAGGGCATTCACAAATATTGATTGATAAAATAGAAAAGGACATGGAATTATATTGTAACAGTCGATTTAAAAGAATTGCTAAAAATATTTTTGGAGCAGCTTGCTATCATAAAAATATTAATTTTGAAATCAACAAAATTTCTACCTTTTTTAACAAGAAAAAAGAAAACATTGATTTAGTGGCGGTGGATGAAGAACATAAAAAGATCTATTTGGCAGATTGTTATTATGGTCAAGAAGCCTATAGCAAAGTGCGTTTTGATAAATTTGTAAAAGATTGTCAAGAGATTAAAGAGTTAAAAAGCTATAAAAAATATGATAAAATTTTCGGTGTTTTTACAGTCAACAAATTTGAAAATCTTTTGACGGAATATGCACTACAATCGAATGATATCATTTTATTTGATCGCGTAACCATTTATTCGAAGGAGTAAGAGCATATGCACTTTTCTGATTTAACAATATATCATCTATTTACCATGGGATTTTGTGGTGCTGAAACGTATAATGATGACTGTAAGAAAATTGAGCATCGTCTATTCAAAATACTGAAAATATTAGGGTATTTAAAAAAGTTAGGAATCAATACGATTTTATTAGGGCCATTATTTTCTTCGGAATCACATGGTTATGATACAACGGACTATTATTTGGTTGATAGACGCTTAGGCACAAATGAAGATTTGATGATGATCATTGAACAATGTCATAAAATGGGTTTTCGTGTTGTGCTAGATGGGGTTTTTAATCATACAGGAAGACGATTTTTCGCGTTTAAAGACGTTCAGGAAAAACGAGAAAAGTCATCCTATAAAGAGTGGTTTAAAAATATTAATTTTTATGGCAATAATCAGTATGATGATGGATTTTCTTATGAAAATTGGGCAGGATGCGAAAATTTGGTAAAACTCAATTTACAAAATTCAGAAGTTAAAACCTACCTAAATGGGGTCATAGCCGCCTGGATTGATACATTTAATATTGATGGTTTACGAATGGATGCGGCAAATGTGATGGATCTTGGCTTTTTAAAAGAGATCTCTCAATTTTCAAAAAGTAAAAAGAAAGATTTTTTATTCATCGGAGAAGCCGTTCAAGGCGATTATAATGTTTTAGTTCATCAGGGAGGACTTGATTCTGTCACAAATTATGAAGATTATAAAGGACTCTATTCAAGTTTAAATGATAAAAATTATTTTGAAATTGCCTATTCATTTAACCGTCTTTTTGAAAAGGAAAAAGGGTTATATAAGGACTTTTATACTTATAATTTTGTTGATAATCACGATGTCAATCGCATTGCCTCAACATTGAATAATAAAAATTGTTTAAATATTATCTATTTAATGCTTTTAACAATGCCAGGTATTCCTTCTATTTATTATGGCAGTGAATTGGCAATCGAAGGGGTAAAGGGCGATGGCACAGATGTTCCCCTTCGACCGATTTACGAGGATTTAAATTTTGATGAAAAGCATCCGCTTTATAAAGACCTTTCAAAGATGATGAGCATACGAAAAAAATTAGCACTTTTACGCTATGGTCAGTATTCGGAAATGTTTGTGCAATCACAACAATTTGGTTACATTAGAACTTTTGAGGATCAAGAAGGATTGATCCTTTTTAATAGTGATGAACAAGACTGCGCAATTGTGCATGAAAAATTAGTGGGGACGTTTTATGATTGTTATCAAAATGAGACATTGAACCTTCATAGGAGTGTTGTCATTCCAGCTTGTTCAGGTCGTATTTTGGTGGACCCAAATTTTTGGGAAAGCCTTTCAGGTTCGGAAGAAGAAACACTGGGGAAAAAAGAGAATCGTCAAAAAACAACTTTACAAGATTTCATGAAAATAGCCTTGATAGAAGCAAAAAAAGGATTCGCCGAAGGGGAAGTCCCAATCGGAGCTATTATTGTTAAAGATGATAAAATTATTGCAGCAAATCATAATCGCAAAGAAGCATTAAAAGATCCAACAGCACATGCAGAGATGTTGGTTATTCGAGAAGCTGCGCAAAAATTGCAGCAATGGCGTTTAGAAGAATGTGACCTGTATGTGACGGCAGAACCTTGTCCAATGTGTATGGGCGCTATTATTCAAAGTCGAATAAAAAAACTTGTTTATGGTGCAACAGAGAAAAAATTTGGGGCTGTAGAATCAACCGCTTTTCTTGGAAAACATCCAATGCTTTTAAAAAACTTTGAAATTTATCCTGGAATTTGTGAAGAAAATTGCCAAGAACTTTTAAAGCAATTTTTCAGTAATAAAAGATAATTTAATAAATCAAAGGGAACTCGTGTTTGTTGCTTGACATAAAATTAGAAAAAGAGTACAATGTGTATACGAGTATCTTGAAAAATAAAAAAAATAATTGGAGGTGAAAGATATAGATATTATTTCTGTAATTTTGTTAATTGCTGGCATAGCTATAGGTTTTGGCATAGGCTATATTATTAGAAAAAATCTTGCCGAAGGCAAGTTGAATAACGCAGAAAAAGCTGCGGATAAAATAGTAAAAGATGCACAAAGAGAAGGCGAAGCACAGAAAAAAGAATTACTTATTAAAGCAAAAGAAGAATCTTTGATTTTAAAAGAAAGTATTGAAAAAGAAAATAAAGAACAAAGAGATGCACTTCAGAAAAATGAAAGACGTCTCGTTCAAAAAGAAGAAAATCTTGATAAAAAAGCAGATACACTCGAAAAAACAGTTGAAAAATTGGATAAACGAAATAGGGATCTGGACGAAAAACAAGAAAAACTTGATACAATGCTTGAAGATGAAGTTAAAGAGCTAGAACGTATTTCTGGTTTAACGAATGAAGAAGCACGATCCATTTTAATGGAAAATGCAGAAAGAGACATTCGATCAGAAGTAGCTGTTTTAGCCCATAATTTAGAAATAGAAGCGAAAGAAAATGCGGACAAAAAAGCTAAAGAATTAATTGCACTTTCGATACAACGCTGTGCAGCAGATCATGCTGCAGAACGAACAGTTTCTGTTGTTACTTTACCAAGTGACGATATGAAAGGTCGAATTATTGGTCGTGAAGGACGTAATATTCGTGCGCTTGAACAAGCAACGGGTGTTGATTTAATCATTGACGATACACCAGAAGCAGTGGTACTTTCAGCTTTTGATCCAGTACGCAGAGAAATTGCGCGAATGGCTTTAGAAAGACTGATTATTGATGGTCGTATTCATCCAGCACGCATTGAAGATGTTGTGAAAAAAGCTCAAGAAGAAATGGATACTCAGATTAAAGAGACGGGCGAACAAGCATGTTTTGATACAGGTGTTCATGGCTTACATCCAGAAGTGGTTAAATTATTAGGCCGACTTAAATATCGTACAAGTTATGGTCAAAATGTATTAAATCATTCCATCGAGGTGTCTTATTTAGCTGGGCTAATGGCTGCTGAGTTAGGTGCTAATGTTAAATTGGCAAAACGTGCCGGTTTACTTCATGATATTGGTAAAGCGATTGACCATGAAGTTGAAGGCAATCATGTTGAAATCGGGGTTAATTTTCTGAGAAAACACAAAGAAAATAAAAATGTTTTACATGCCGTTGAAGCACATCATGGAGATGTTGAACCTGAGACGATTGAAGCAATCCTCGTACAGGCAGCAGATGCCATTTCTGCAGCTAGACCAGGTGCACGAAGAGAAACGCTTGTCAGTTATATTCAAAGACTTGACGGTCTAGAAAAATTGGCAAATTCATTTGAAGGCGTTGAAAAATCTTATGCGATTCAAGCGGGTCGTGAAGTTAGAATTATGGTAAAACCAGAGAACGTTTCAGATAAAGAAATGATTTTATTAGCACGTGATATTGCTAAAAAAATTGAAAATGAAATGGATTATCCTGGCAATATTAAAATCAATGTTGTAAGAGAAACACGCGCAATTAACTATGCGAAGTAAAGGACAGAGCTGTTACACTTATTGTGCAACAGCTCTTTTTAATGGTAAATAAATGAAATTATTAATGAT
>Ga0172378_10007238_pt1 | contig 10330 bp, 5 predicted proteins | sample GrowelOW332metaG_FD_119755 | JGI IMG/M metagenome (GOLD analysis project Ga0172378, IMG submission 119755) | Groundwater microbial communities from an aquifer near a municipal landfill in Southern Ontario, Canada - Pumphouse #3_1 metaG | ecosystem: Environmental > Aquatic > Deep subsurface >... | reverse complement strand
TCCGGAGAAGGATGCGATAGAACTTTTGAGGACTTTAACATTAATCCTGACGAAATGGATATGCTGGAACAGACATACAAAGCATTCCACAACAAAGGGAAAAAAGTTATTGTAATTCTGAATGTCGGAGGTGTTATTGAGACTGCACCTATACAGAAATATGCCGATGCTATACTTTTGGCATGGCAACCTGGCATGGAAGCAGGTAACAGTATAGCTGATGTGCTTATCGGAAAGAGTTATCCTTCAGGTAAACTTACTATGACTTGGCCTATTAAACTTACTGATGTTCCCTCTACTAAAAACTTCCCTAACGGATTTAACTGGAGAGATGAAATTTTCAAAAAGCAAGATGATATAAACAAGATTCCTAATCTGGGAGAGACTCGTTATGAAGAGGGCATTAATGTAGGATACCGTTATTTCCAGACAGCCGGTAAAGAGGTATCATATCCATTTGGATTTGGTTTAGGTTATACTAAATTCGAATATTCTGATGCAAAAGTCCAAAGAAAAGGAGGTAGCTACATAGCTACCGTTACAGTAAAGAATGTTGGAAATAGCAAAGGAAAAGAGGCTGTTCAGTTATATGTTACTGCACCTGCCGGAGAGTTGGATAAACCTGCATTCGAGTTGAAGGCTTTTGCAAAGACTCACGAATTAGAACCAGGAGAGAGTCAGCAGATCAAGATGACATTTACAAACTATGATCTTTCATCATATGATGAGAAGAGTAGCTCTTTTGTTACTGATAAAGGAACATATATTGCACGATTTGCAGCATCAGCGGCAGATATACGCCAGAATGTAGAGTTCAAAGTATCTGCTGGCATAGTTAAATGCCATGACGTTATGAAATAGCATTATATAGATTAGTATCAGAGATAAATTAGAACTACAAATACCATTAATAAAAAAGGGATAAGCCTGTTATCATACATGGCTTATCCCTTTTGTTATGTATAAACTGAAATTATCTCATCTCAGTATATTTGATCTTATCCATATCTCCATAGTCAAGATTCTCACCGGCCATACCCCATATAAAGACATAGTTGCTTGTTCCAGCAGCTGCATGAATAGACCACTCAGGCGACATGATAGCCTGTTCGTTCTGCATCCATACGACTCTCTCCTCTTGAGGTTCTCCCATAAAGTGACAGATAGAATTTCCCTCAGGTACATTTAAGTAGAAGTATGCCTCTATTCTACGACTGTGTGTATGAGCAGGCATTGTGTTCCATACACTTCCCGGCTTAAGTTCAGTAAGTCCCATCTGAAGTTGACAAGGTCCCTCTTTGAGAACATTCTTTACGATAAGCTGATTGATTACGCGATCATTGCTCTCCTCCATTTTTCCTGCTGGGAAAGAGTTCGCTTTCAAAGAACCTTTACGTCCATCGATAGTAATAAGCTGAGTCTTATACTCCTTGTGAGCAGGAGCAGAGTTAATATAGAATTTTGCAGGATTTGATGAGCTCTTACTCTTGAAAGTAACCTTCTCACTACCTCTTCCTACATAAAGAGCATCCTTAAATTTAAGTTCATACTCTTTGCCATCTACTGTTACTATACCCTCACCACCGATATTAATTACACCAAGTTCTCTTGAATAAAGGAAGTATGGCGCTTTTAAAGGCTCAATGGTTTCAAGTACCAGCTCTTTTGTACTTGGCATGGCACCACCAAAGATAAAACGGTCATACATTGAGTATGTAACATTTATCTCATCAGGAGCCATTACCTTCTCCATAAGGAAACTGCTACGCAATCTTTTTGTATCATATGTTTTAACATCCTGAGGATTGCAAGCTGTCTGAATTGTATAATTCACCTGTGAATTTGCTGTTGCAAGTGTAGCTAAACCTAACATAATTGTAATTATTCTTTTTTTCATATTAATATTGTTTCTATTTATCTGTTTCTTTATGCTCACGCTGATATTTGATTATAGCTCTTCTATTGAAAATCAAACTTATCATTGTAATTATAATCAAAATAGCAGCACCAATATACTTAAATCCATATGTAAGTTCAAATATTATCCATCCTAAAGGACTTCCGGCAAAGTCTAGTGCACCACCTTGGAATCCTGCAGGTATATTCACAGCACCATCTTTTGTCTTCTGGTACACATCCTGAGCAGCCTCTGTAAAGAATGGAGCAAGTATAGTTACAAGATACAGTCCTATAAGGATTATAACAAGTCCTACGATGAAAGTCTTAACCACGTTACCCTTTGTATATGGTAATACCAATGGGAAAAGATAGAACATTCCTGCAAGTGATGCAAGTGGAAGGAACTGATTACCCGGAAGTATTACAGCAAGAAATATTGTAACAGGGATAAGCAGAAGTGATACTACCAAAGTTGCAGGATGACCGATAACCAATGCAGGACTCATACCGATATTAAGACCTACTGCACCCTTAAACTTCTTAGCGATAAGTTCTCTAGTTGCATCTGATATTGGACGCAGGCCCTCAATGAAAAGAACAGTTATTCTTGGAATAAGTTCCATAACTGCACCCATCTTTATACCAAGTCCCAATATTGCAGGGATATTATCAATCATATCCTGACCATCCTTACATGCAAGCATGCCTATGCCACATCCAACAAGTATACCCAAGAAGAGAGGCTCACCAAGAAGGCCGAACTTCTTCTTCATTCCTTCTGCATCGATATTTAGTTTGTTGAATCCCGGTATCTTGTCAAGAAGCTTGTTGATTATTATGGCAAAAGGGACGAAACCTGCACAGAATGGCTGTGGTATTGAGATTCCATCCATATCTTTATAGAAACCCTGAAACTTTTCGGCTGTGTAGTCCGCTATGACAAGTGTTATGATATAGCAGATTATAGCAGCAAAAAAGCCCCAGAAGATGTTGTCGAAAGCAAAGTATACTATAGCACCTATAAATGCATAGTGCCAATAGTTCCATAAGTCAATATTGACTGTACGGGTAGTCCTTGTAACAAGCATAATGATGTTTACAGTAAGACATACAGGGATAATCAGTGCACCGACTGAGGTGTTGTATGCTACAGCTGCTGCTGCAGGCCATCCCATGTCGAACACCTTAAGCTGAAGGCCATATATTTCAACCACCTTGCTCAATGAAGGACCAAGGCTGCTTGTAAGAAGTGCAGTAACTATAGATAGACCTACGAAGCCGACTCCGACAAGCAGACCACTTTTAAGTGCTTTACTGAACTTTATACCGATACAGACACCTAGGATTGTAAAGATAATCGGCATCATTACTGCCGCTCCCATACCTATGATATAGGAAAAAATCTGTTCCATCTGTTATTTTATTCTGTTTAATAGTTATTAATAGAGCTCGTTTTAATCAGGAAAATGACTTATTATAAAATTATAATATTGTTCAATCAAGTAACCACTTTGATAAGTTCTCTGCTGCGATGTCATTAGTGAAGTCATCAGGCAGATGAGAATCATCAAGGTATTCATTATACAGCCAAGGATCTGTTATTGCTATAACAAGTCCTTTCCCAACCTTTGAAACTGCCATTACAGCAGATCCATCATCGGCCATGAGGATACCACGTGCAGGTTTAGTACATTTTATAGTACATACACCTTTCAACAAGATTTTAGTTACCCCCTTAAAGATTGGATGTTTTGTGAATTTTGTAAATGCACAGTCATCATAAAAACGCTCGCCTCCTGAGTAAGGACGTTCATTACTTATACTGTTTTCATTGAAATGAATTCCGGCCTTTTCAGAAAGAATATTTATCTTCTGAAGGTCACAGTTTCCTTTGTCATTGGTAAAGATGACAAGTCGTCCACCCTTTTTCACCCATTCCATAATTGTATTAGCAGCCTCCTCATCCATATATTTTGGTGCAGGAGACTCTTTCTCTGTATCAGGATCAACGATGATGTATACCTTGCTATCTTTCAGAGTTTGTTCCGTTGGCTTCTGTGATAATGTTTTAAGAGTACCTCCGGCCTTCTTGAACAGCTCTCCAAGAGCAGAAAAACCTCCCATTGAAGTATCTTCCCAAGTATAATGCCACACATTGCCTTCTTTATTCACCTCATGATTATAGTAGTTATCAAGAGTGACAATTTTATTTGATCTGTTTTTTGCAGTAATGGCATTACATGCAATAAACATAACAGCAATGTATAATAGTATCCTTAATTTCATTATATATGAATTGATATTAGTGCGTCAGTTCGTTAATTTGATAAGATCGTCCTCACAGCATTTTGCTGCAAGGACGATTGCAATCATTTTCTATTATTTTGGTTGTTTTCCGATGTATGCCAATATACCGCCATCTACATATAGTACATGTCCGTTAACAAAATCAGAAGCATCTGAAGCAAGGAATACAGCAGGACCTTGTAAGTCTTCTGTATTACCCCAACGTGCAGCAGGAGTCTTTGCTATAATGAAGCTGTCGAACGGATGACGTGAACCGTCTGGCTGTATTTCACGTAGAGGAGCAGTCTGAGGAGTAGCGATATAACCCGGGCCAATTCCGTTACACTGAATGTTGAATTCACCATATTCAGAAGCGATGTTGCGAGTAAGCATCTTAAGTCCTCCCTTAGCTGCAGCGTATGCTGAAACAGTCTCACGACCAAGTTCACTCATCATTGAGCAGATGTTGATAATCTTTCCGTGACCTTTCTTTATCATTCCAGGAATTACTGCCTTTGATACGATAAATGGTGCAATAAGATCCACATCGATTACTTGAGTAAATTCAGAGGCCTTCATTTCACACATTGGTATACGTTTGATTATACCTGCATTGTTTACAAGGATATCGATAACACCTACCTCCTTCTCTATCTGAGCTACCATAGCATTAACCTGATCCTCTTTAGTAACATCGCATACATAACCACGTGCTTCGATACCAATCTCTTTGTAAGCAGCAATACCTTTGTCAACAAGTTCCTGTTTGATATCGTTAAAAACAATCTTTGCTCCGGCTTCAGCATATGCAGAAGCAATTGCAAAACCAATTCCGTAAGAGGCACCTGTTACGAGTGCGATCTTTCCTTCCAATGAAAAGTTAACCATAATTTTTTTCGTTTATAATTAGATTTATATTATAACATTTGCAAACTCATATATCAAGATTTTGCATGTATCACTTTATTAAGAATACTATTTTGTGGCTCTTGAAACTGCCATTAAATTTCTGCTTTATCCTCTATATCCAGTGTATGACTTTTGTGCATTTTCATATTCAATAAAAAAATATTCCAACCCACCCATACAGGATAAAATCTGTTCATTTACCCATTTATAAAACTTAATATCTAATTTATTCAATTCAATAAATCCAGATTATTATGCCTTTTTAAAATACAAAAAGCTTTTGTCTGTAAAATGGTAAGAGCCCTTCATAATATTATATACCATTTGCGAAGTAAATATAGTAATAATAGCAAGAAAAAAAATATTAATTATGCCCTCGTGTGCGTTAACACGATCATTTTTTCACTACAAAATAGGCTCTGAGCTGCCTAATGCATCTTTTTAGACTAAAGTTAAAAAAACTAAAACCATCTCTTTTTAATTAGAACCATACATTCTATTTGAAGAAAAAGATAGAACTAATCAAAAAACATAATAATACAATAAGATAATTTAAGCCTGTCTAACAAAATAATGTTAGACAGGCTATTAAAAATTACAATTTAACAGGTAATAAAAACCTGATTCGAAATATAATTAGGCAACCTATTGAATTATGTACGTTTTAATTTGTACTAGCCTCATCTGCTACAGCATCTTCCCAGTTAGTCCACATCTTAATTGATTCATCATAACCGTCATATCCATAATTTTGGCGAAGCTGCCCCTTATTATTTGCAGTAATTGCAGAGTTTGGAACAGGCCAGAAGATATTGTGCTTATTAACCTTGTATTCGAAAGTCTGAGAACCTTGAGTACCTTTACCACAAGGACGGTTGAAAACATTGTATGTTGTGCAACGTTTGAACCAATAGCTACCGCCACTAAGGTCTGTACCCTCTTGTTTATCCCAAGTATTAATATCGTATGTATTACCCCATTCGTCTGGTTTACCACTCTTTGCAAGACACCAAGATACGCGTGCCATCTCTGCCTGACGGAACTCTTCCATGTAAAGCTCACGAGCACGTTCATCCATAATATCTCCAATAGTTACTGTAGTATACATCTTCTTTGCATTAGCACGACTACGAACCTCATTAACATCAGCTGCAGCACCTGTTGGATTTCCTTGATAGAAACGTGCTTCAGCTCTAAGCAGATAAGTCTCAGCTAAGCGGAATAGGTACATATCTCCATTACATCCTTTACCTTGAGCTCCCTGGAACTGATTAGCACCCAAGTTTGCTTCTGCAACAGCGTCAAGAATATATAACTGATACAATGGTGTAGGATACCAGCTACGGATTGTGTCTGAGCAAAGTATGTCACCTTTGTGAACAAGGATTTCTCCATTCTTAATATAATCTTCTGTAGCATAAAGTTGATAGTTCTTTCCATACAAATCCGACTTAGGATTATTGTATTTAAAGTCTTCCATCTCCATCCAGTTACCTACTTCACGGTTATGGCGAAGATCTTGCCAGTCCATTTCACCATCTTGCATCCAGATAGTCTTATTGTAATGATAAGATGTTCTGTTCAATGCAATACCACGACCTGCAACACGTACCCAGTCAAGTTCAGCATTATAATTACTATTATTACGAGCATAGTTTGAACCTGGTCCACCTAATCCATGAGGATCTCTGATTACGCTGTTACTCCAGTGAACAAAATTAGCACGCATAATATTGAATGTTGTGAAATTCTGGTCGTTAGAGTTGATAATAGGCATAATAAGTTCCTTATTCTCTGCGTTACAGATATTTGGAGTACGATGTAAATCCCAAACTACATTACGAGTAACTTTCCAAGTACTTTCGTTTCCAGATGGTTGCCAAACGCCGAATGTATTTCTCATAAGTTTTAGACCATGATTATTGATAAGTTCTGTAGCTGTAGCTTCAGCTTTAGCATAATCACCAGTTACTAGGTAACATTTAACCAAAAGATGCATACAAGCTTCCTGATTTACCATACCAAGATAAGTCATTGCTTTTTGAGATGGAACATGCTCAACAGCAAACTCTAGGTCATGTACAAGCATCTTAAAGATTGCTTCCTTACTTGTTGATGAATAGTTCTGTTTAGGAGTTGTCATCAACTGAGTAATCAATGGAATATCACCAAACTGAAGTGTCAGGTTGTAATATGCATATGCACGATGGAAGTAAGCACGACCTTTATATGCATTCTTTACCTCTTCATCTAGTCCTTGAACCTTATCTACATAAGAGAGAACAGAGTTTGCATATTTAACTGCATTGAAACCCTCATTCCAAAAACGCTGCATATAGTTACCATCACCACCTGTGGCCATACCTGAAGTTGGTGTAAGTTTTGCGTCGAAGTTATCTTGGAAACCTCCACCCATATCGGTCTTTGCATACATACCTACATCAGTAAGATAGTAGTTTGTAGAGAGTCCGACATTGTTCCAGTTACCATCAAGAATATAAGTTTTCAACTGCTTATCACACATTGTCAAAGCCGATTGCAGGCCTGCCTCTGTTGAATAAGTTGTTGTTGGTTCATAGAAAGATAGTGGGTCTTGTGCCAGAAAAGAATCCGAGCAACCAGTAGTAGCTGCAGTTGCAACAACCACAACCATGCCCCTATATAATTTATTAATATATTGTTTCATATTGGATTAGACTTTTTAAAGTGTAACATTAATACCTAATTGGAACTGACGGTTAGCGAAGCCACCTGTTTCAGGATCACCATATTCCCAGCTATCGAAAGTACATACATTGTTTACAGTTGCTGTAACATGAACTTTCTCTATAGAGAATCTGCGAGTCAAATCTTTTGGCAATGTATAACCAAGAGAGATATTATCAAGACGTACGAAATTACGATTATAAAGTTTCTGTACTCCTGTTGCACCGCTAGGACCAACAGCATTCAAACGTGCATAATCATTAGTAGGATTTTCCGGAGTCCAATACTCTTTCTTGTACGTGTTACAAGTATTAGTAAACATTGAACCTGAATTATCACCATTCAAATAGTATCCTTCCAAGCTCTTATGTCCCATATATGAATACATTGAGAAAGAGAATGTCCAATCTTTAAGGAATGTAAATGTGTTACGTAAGTTCCAGTAGATAGGAGGATTTGTTGTTCCAAGATATACTTTATCTTTATCATTATAAACTGCAACACGAGTACCATCTGTCAACACCTTGTCATCTTCAGTATAATGGTTTACTACCTTAGGATCACCTGGTTTCTGATTAACTAATGCAGCTTGATCTGCCTCATTAGCCTGCCATGTACCATCTACTTCATAATTCCAGATTTCACCTACAGGTTTACCGATAAACCATCCATTTGTAGTATCATCAATCTCTTTACCATTTTCATCATATTCGTAATAGAGATGCTTGATGTTGTTCTTATTGTAAGATAATCCTAGAGAAGTCTCCCATGTAAAATCTTTAGTATTGATATTACGTGAATTCAATGTAAGCTCAAAACCTGTATTTGTTACTTCACCTAAGTTGGTAGTAATACTGCTGAAACCGGTAAAGTTAGGTAGACGTTGGCTCATAATCATATCGTGTGTCTTCTTGAAATACCACTCAATGCTACCGCTTAAACGATAATCAAGAACAGCAAAGTCTAAGCCGACATTATAAGATGTAGTCTTCTCCCACTCCAAGTTTGGATTACCCAGGCGGCTAATCTGTAAAGCTTGAATAACAGCAGGAGTACCATTATTATAATATCCCATAACACCACCATTGTTAAGGTTAGACAATGCAAGGTATGTATCTTTCAATGATCTGTTACCATTTGTACCATATGATACACGTATTTTACCTGAATCCAACCAAGGAAGGTTTACAAACTTCTCTTCTGAGAACACCCAGCTACCACCAACTGACCAGAAAGTAGCCCAAGGATTATTTGCACCAAATGCAGAATAACCATCACGACGTACAGTACCAGTAAACATATAGCGGTCATTGTATCCATAGAAAAGGCGTCCTAAGTAAGCAGCTGCAGAAGAGTGAATATCTGTTACAGAAATTGAACTCTGCTCCATATTTGCACCATCAATGTAGTGAAAACCTAGTGCATCAGTTGGAGTAATGTTTCGTGCACTTATATTATCAGACCAAGATCTGTTTTCTTCAGCTTCCTGAACTAATGTTACAGTGAAATGATGCTTATCGAATGTCTTATCCCAAGTAAGTGTATTATTAAGTGACCAGTCAAACTCTTTAGAAGTATTACGGTTTACTCCACGATCTGCAGGTGTACTGTTAGGAAGTTCAGAAGACATGAAATATCTGTCATAGAACCACTGGTAACGAGGAGCAATATTGAATTGGTATGTAAATCCGAAAGGAAGAGATAACTTAGCATTTAATATTGTATTCAATACTGTGTAACCTTTTTCAAGATCATCATACATATCATTAAAGTGATAGTTGTAACCACCATTTGTTGGGTTACCGCTACGAGGGAATTGAATTTCATTACCGTTATCATCAAAGCGCAAAGCATATGGAGATTCACGGAGCTGATTGTTATCCCAGTAATTGCTTCCCAATGGAACAGCACTTGATACATCGCTACGATCCTGGAAGTTTACATTTGCACCAACCTCAAACCAGTCTGTAATCTTTGCATTAAGTTTCATGTTTGAGCGGAATGCCTGATAGTCATCTCCCTGAATAGCACCTTCATTATTAAGATATCCGAAGCTGAAATAGTAGTTTACCTTTTCTGTCGCACCAGATATACTTGCATTATAGTCCTGATTGAATCCGGTACGGAATACTGCATCATTCCAATCATATGTCTTTCCTGCAAGATAGTTCTGCATAACTAAAGCAGCATCTGCATCCAATCCCATACGACGAGCATAAAGTGATTCCATGGTCTCATTAGCTTGCAGAGTCTTAGCTCCGTTAGTAGCCCATTCGTCAGCAGTTATTCCATATTTACCTATATTATTATAATGATCATAGTAGCCGTTAGGAACTTTACTATCTTTTCCATAGTAGCCCCAGCTACCATCATTATCATATCCGTAAGTAGTAGCTTTTAACCAATCCTCACGATAAGTCATATACTCTGAAGGACTAAATACATCTCTATAAGCTGCTTTAGTATTTGCTCCGAAGTTTGAACTGACATTAATTACAGGTTTTCCCTCTTTACCTTTTTTAGTTGTTAT
>Ga0172378_10007236_pt1 | contig 10332 bp, 9 predicted proteins | sample GrowelOW332metaG_FD_119755 | JGI IMG/M metagenome (GOLD analysis project Ga0172378, IMG submission 119755) | Groundwater microbial communities from an aquifer near a municipal landfill in Southern Ontario, Canada - Pumphouse #3_1 metaG | ecosystem: Environmental > Aquatic > Deep subsurface >... | reverse complement strand
TTAATTCCGTTAAAAAGTAAGAAATAATAGTATTAATAATAATACTTATAATAATAGTATAATATAATAATTATTATAGTATTATAGTATAGTAATATTATTATTACTATTCTTAATAAGTAAGTATTTTTCAATTCAAATCCACTTTTCTGCCAGTCTTGGAAAAAAATCTTCCCGTGGAGGACCCAAATAGTTCTTATTTATATTTTATATTTTATATATTATATTTTTTGAAAATTCCATGTTTGTTTTCAGAATTGAGTTTTATTTTACAAAATGAAGAACAGAAAAAACGCTGGAAGCTAAAAATGAGTTTGCTTTTCTTAATTTTAACGTGAATTCGTCGAACTCACGTTATTTAAAGGTGCTAATCTTCGTGTGTAATCAATCATGAGATTTTTTTTGTGAAAGATGCATGTGATTGAGAAAAAAATAGTAACTTTGCAAACTAAATATGGCAAAAGCCTTGTCAGACAGTTGATAAAATCATTATTAATAACGTTATAAATTTATGAATTTCACTTTATTTATTACCGTTTTACTGACGGCTGTTACCTTGGTCTTGGCGGCTTACGTCATCGCAAAACTAATTGGCCCGAGGTCTTACAATCCGGTAAAAGGTGAACCGTTTGAGTGTGGTATTCCTACGCGTGGCGACTCTTGGTTGCCCTCACATATTGGATATTACATCTTCGCCATCCTTTTCCTGATGTTCGATATCGAGACCGTCTTTCTTTATCCATGGGCAGTTGTTGTAAAGCAGTTTGGGCCGATGGCCCTTGTCAGCATCGGTTTCTTCCTGCTTGTACTTGTGTTTGGCTTGGCTTATGCCTGGCGGAAAGGAGCGTTGGAATGGAAGTAAAGAAAAGAGCCTCTATCAAGAGCATTCCTTACAATGAGTTTAAGGATAATGAAACTCTGGAGAAGATAGCGAAGACGTTGAATGACGATGGTGCTAATGTGGTGCTCGGGTCTCTTGACGCAGCCATCAACTGGGGGCGTAGCAACTCCCTTTGGTCGTTAACCTTCGGTACTTCCTGCTGTGGTATTGAATTTATGGCAGTGGGATGTGCCCGCTATGATTTCTCCCGTTTCGGTTTTGAGGTAACCCGTAATTCTCCTCGTCAGGCCGATCTGATCATGTGCGCTGGTACCATCACTAATAAGATGGCGCCAGTCTTCAAGCGTCTTTATGATGAAATGGCAGAGCCTAAATATGTGGTGGCCGTAGGCGGGTGCACCATCTCTGGAGGTCCGTTCAAGTCGAGCTATAATGTGGTCCGCGGTATCAGCGAGTTAGTGCCTGTGGATGTGTATATCCCCGGCTGTCCTCCGCGCCCGGAGGCAATCCTTTACGGAATGATGCAGTTGCAGAGAAAGGTGAAGGTGGAGAAATTCTTTGGTGGTGCTAATCACAAAATGACGAAGACAGAGCGTGAGGAAAGCATGGCAAAGGGGGGATTGCATGGTCTCTCCAATGAGAATCTCTCAGCAGGGAAACTTGGTCAAAAGCAGCCTATCATAGTCACCGATGTGCCTGCAGATTTCGATCCTCAGAAAGGTCTAACAGATTAAGGAAGGCTAGAAAATATGAAACTCAACAACATAGAACTCAATTTTGATAACTTCTCCAGCGAGATGGCGAAGTTGAAAAACGAGAAGCATTTCGATTACCTTGTAACGATCGTCGGCGAAGACTTCGGTGAGGAAGGACTGGGATGTATTTACATTCTCGAGAATTCCATTACCCATGAGCGCACGTCTGTACGCTGTCTGGCGAAGAAGGTGGATGGGGAATACGTTATCCCCACTACGCTGAACCTTTGGAAGGCTTCCGATCTGATGGAGCGTGAGGTATACGATTTCCTTGGCATCTTGTTCCTCGGGCATCCCGATATGCGCCGGCTTTTCTTGCGCAATGACTTCAGGGGCTATCCCCTCCGTAAGGATTACGACATGAGCCCGGAAAACAACAGGTTCCCTGAAACTGATGAGCCTGAAACGGACAGCACCGTGGAATACAGTATTGATAAATACGGTAAAATAGTAGCTACTCCGCACCGTCTATTCGGGGATGATGATTATGTGGTGAACATTGGGCCTAACCATCCTTCAACCCATGGAGTGTTGCGTTTGCAGACTTTGCTGGATGGTGAGCAGGTGAAGCATATCTATCCGCATTTGGGATATATCCATCGTGGTATTGAGAAGATGTGCGAAAACTTCACTTATCCTCAGTCACTTGCATTGACTGACCGGTTGAATTATCTTTCCGCCATGATGCACCGTCATGCCCTTGTGGGCGTGATAGAGGAGGGCATGGAAATAGAACTTTCTGACCGCATCAAGTACATCCGTACAATCATGGATGAACTTCAGCGTCTCGACAGTCACTTACTCTATTGCGGATGCACGGCTCAGGATCTTGGTGCCCTTACCGCATTCCTTTACTGCATGCGCGATCGCGAACATGTGCTGAACGTGATGGAGGAAACCACAGGAGGCCGCCTCATTCAGAACTATTACAGAATAGGGGGACTTCAGGATGATATAGATCCTGATTTCGTGAAGAACACGAAAAAATTGTGCAAGTATCTGCGTCCAATCATCCAGGAATACCTTGATGTGTTCGGAGACAACGTGATTACACACAACCGACTGGAAGGCATCGGTCCGATGGGTCTTGAAGATTGTATTAATTACGCCGTTACCGGTCCTGCAGGACGGGCTGCCGGTTGGCACAACGATACCCGCAAGAATCACCCTTATGCTATGTACGACAAGGTGGAGTGGCAGGAAATCACCATGACAGGCTGTGACTCCATGGATCGCTACTACTGTCACATTAAGGAGATGTATCAGAGCCTCGACATCATTGAACAACTCATTGACAATATCCCCACGGGTGATTACTACATCAAGCAGAAACCCATCATCAGGGTGCCTGAGGGACAGTGGTACTTCTCTGTAGAAGGGGCTAGCGGAGAGTTTGGTGTCTACCTCGATTCCAAAGGCGAAAAGAACCCTTACCGAGTGAAGTTCCGTCCGATGGGTCTTACTTTGACCGGTGCACTCGATAAGATGTTGCAGGGTCAGAAGATTGCCGACCTCGTCACGACTGGTGCTGCCATCGATTTTGTAATTCCTGATATTGACAGATAAATTATGTTTGATTTTAGTATAGTAACAAATTGGTTCGACGCATTGCTTACTCAGACGCTCGGTTTGAGCAGCTTTTGGTCGATATTGATAGAGTGCGTGATTATTGGTGTGATGATTCTTACAGCCTATGCCTTGATAGCTATTGCACTGATATTCATGGAGCGCAAAGTTTGTGCTTATTTCCAATGCCGTTTAGGCCCGATGCGCGTAGGTCCATGGGGTATCTTTCAGGTGTTTGCCGATGTGGTGAAGATGCTGATAAAGGAGATTTTCGTCGTCGACAAGGCTGACAAGTTTCTCTATTATCTTGCTCCATTCCTGGTGATCGCAGCTTCTGTAGGCACATTCTCATTCCTTCCATGGAACAAGGGTGCCGGAATACTCGACTTCAATGTGGGTGTGTTCCTGATTACTGCTATATCTTCTATTGGTGTGCTGGGCATATTTATTGCCGGTTGGGCATCCAATAACAAGTATTCAGTAGTGTCAGCCATGCGCAGCGCTGTGCAAATGATCTCTTATGAAATGTCACTGGGTCTTTGCCTTATCACCGCAGTCGTGCTTACGGGAACCATGCAGGTAAGTGGTATTGTGGATGCTCAGACAGGCCCTTGGCATTGGCTCGTTTTCAAATGTCCGTTGCCTGCCATCATGGCATTCCTTATTTTCTGTGTGGCTGGTAATGCTGAGGCTAACCGTGGTCCATTCGACCTTGCCGAGGCAGAAAGTGAACTCACAGCTGGTTATCATACAGAGTATTCGGGTATGGGATTTGGTTTCTATTACCTGGCAGAGTATCTGAACCTCTTCGTGATCAGTGGAATAGCAACAACCGTCTTTTTGGGAGGTTGGGCACCTATTAATATAGGTGTTGATGGTTTCGACACGGTGATGAACTATATTCCTGGTATTATCTGGTTCTTTGGCAAGACGTTTGCCGTTGTTTGGTTGCTGATGTGGGTAAAGTGGACTTTCCCACGTCTGCGTATTGATCAGATTCTTTCATTGGAGTGGAAATACCTTATGCCATTGTCACTCATCAATCTTGTCATCATGACGGTGTTCGTGGCTCTTGGCTGGTACGTTAAATAATTAAATAGAAATGGAAAATAAAGATAAATCATATTTCAGGGGCATTGCCGATGCTGTAAAGACTCTTGCAATTGGTATGAAGATTACCATGAAGGAGTATTTTACGTCGAAATCGACAGAGCAGTATCCTGAGAATCGCAAGACCACTCTCCATGTGAGTGCCCGTCATCGTGGGCGTTTGGTTTTCAATCGCAATGAGGACGGAAGTCATAAGTGCGTGGCTTGTACTATGTGCGAGAAGGCTTGTCCTAATGGCACCATTAAGATTACATCCGAGATGGTAGAAGATCCTGAAACGGGGAAAAAGAAGCGCCAGTTGCTGGATTATCAGTATGACCTTGGCGACTGCATGTTCTGTCAACTTTGTACAAACGCATGCAATTTCGATGCCATCAGATTTGTAAATGATTTCGAGAATTCTTTTTTTGATCGTGAAAAACTTGTACTTCATCTTGATAAGGAGGTCTACCAAGGCGGTAGTCTTCCCAACATCATTGAAGGCGGTGCTCCTTTCACAATCGGTAAGTTTAACACCAAAATCAAGTAAAGATTATGGCAAATATTGTAGTATTCTGTATTCTAGCTGTAGTCATCCTTGGCTCAGCAGTATTATCGGTGATGACCAAGCGTATCATGCGTGCAGCTACATTCCTGCTGTTCGTATTGTTTGGCGTTGCCGGAATTTATTTTCTTCTTGACTACACTTTCCTCGGTGCTGCACAGATCAGTATTTATGCCGGAGGCATCACAGTGATGTATATTTTCGCTATCAATCTAGTGTCCAAGGATACCCTCCAGGGTCTGGTAGAGCGCTTCAAGGGAACTCGTGTTGCAGGTGGAATCGTGATTACATTGGTGGGTCTGGCCACGGTCGGAGTTGTATTATTGAAAAATAAGTTTATCGATATGTCTGCTTCCTTGGCAGATGCTGAAGTTCCTATGAAGACAATAGGATCTGCTCTTGTGGGAAGTGAAAAATATCAGTATGTGTTGCCATTCGAGTTCATCTCAGTATTTTTGTTGGCATGTATCATCGGTGGCGTTATGATAGCAAGAAAGGAGGATAAGAAATGATACCTGTAGAATGTTTTCTTGTGCTTAGCACCCTGTTGTTCTTTATTGGAGTGTTTGGCTTTGTTACCCGTCGTAACCTGATTGCTATGCTGATCTCCATAGAATTGGTGCTCAACTCTGTAGACATCAACTTTGCTGTATTCAACCGCATCCTCTATCCAGGTCAGTTGGAAGGCTTTTTCTTCACACTGTTCTCCATTGGTGTGAGTGCTGCCGAGACAGCTGTTGCCTTGGCTATTATTATTAATGTTTACCGCAATTATCACAGTGATCAGGTGAACAGTATTGAAAATATGAAATTCTAAAAAGACAATGGAATACAGTTATGCATTTTTGATACTCCTTCTACCATTCCTCGGTTTCCTTTTTCTGGGGCTTTGCGGTATGAAGTTGAAAAAGCCTGTAGCGGGTATTATTGGTACTTTGGTATTAGGCACAGTATTCGCACTCTCTTGCTATACTGCCTATAAGTATTTCTTCGAGATAGGAAGAGGTGCCGACGGGTTATACCCTACTGTCACAGTATTTAATTTTACATGGTTGAAATTCTCAGAGCTGCTGACATTCAATATTGGCTTTCGTCTCACTCCGATCAGTGTGATGATGCTGATAGTGATCACAACGGTCAGCTTCATGGTCCATATCTATAGTTTCGGGTATATGGCTGAGCGTGATGAGAACTATAAGATGGAAGGTTATGAGAAGGGCTTCCAGCGTTTCTATGCGTACCTTTCGCTTTTCACGATGTCAATGCTTGGATTGGTCGTGGCAACTAACATCTTCCAGATGTATCTTTTCTGGGAACTTGTTGGTGTTTGCTCTTATCTGCTTATTGGCTTCTATTATCCTAAGCATGCAGCCGTTCATGCAAGCAAGAAGGCTTTTATCGTAACGCGTTTTGCTGATTTGTTTTTCCTCATTGGTATTTTGTTCTACAGTTTCTATGTCGGGACATTTAACTATGACCTTACTGCCGATCAGACCCTTCAAGCTCATCTTGCAGGTGCCCAATGGATCATTCCAGCTTCGCTTTTTCTGATGTTTATTGGTGGTGCCGGTAAGAGTGCCATGTTCCCATTACATATCTGGTTGCCTGATGCAATGGAAGGGCCTACCCCTGTGAGTGCCTTGATCCATGCCGCAACGATGGTCGTTGCCGGTGTTTATCAAGTAGCATCCTTACTCCCGATATACATTCAGTTTGGTGCTATAGAGCAACTTCATTGGATTGCTTACATTGCAGCCTTCACAGCCTTCTATGCAGCCGCAGTGGCTTGCTGTCAGCGCGACATCAAGCGTGGTCTTGCTTTCTCCACAATCTCTCAGATTGGTTATATGCTTGTAGCACTTGGCGTTTGCTATTCTCTTGACAATCATGAAGGAGGACTTGGCTATATGGCCGCTATGTTCCATCTTTTCACCCATGCGATGTTCAAGGCTCTCTTGTTCCTGTGTTCGGGTGCAATCATCGTGATCATCGGCAGCAATTTCAAGGAGTATATGGGTGGGCTGCATAAGTATATGCCTATCACCAACATCTGCTTCCTCGTCGGTTGTTTGGCTATTTCAGGAATTCCTCCTTTTGCGGGGTTCTACTCAAAGGATGAGATTATCACCGCCTGTTTTCAGTTCTCGCCCTTCATGGGATACTTTATGACCTTGGTAGCCGGCATGACGGCTTTCTATATGTTCCGTCTTTACTACGTGATTTTCTGGGGACAGAGTTATTATGAGCTCGATCCTGTAAATCGCCGTAAACCTCAGGAAGTGCCATTCGTAATGTGGGGCCCACTGGTATTCCTTGCTATTATATCATGTGTAGCAGGATTGATTCCATTTGGACATTTCATCTCCGCAACAGGGGCAAGTTACGATATTCACCTTAATGCGCGGGTAGTTACCACGAGCATTATCGTCGCTGTTATCGGCATAGTTCTTGCTACTTATATGTATGCTCCTAAGAAGACTCCTCTTGCTGACACCTTGGCAAAGAAAATGCCTCGTCTGCACAAGGCAGCCCTCAACCGTTTCTATATTGACGACGCATGGCAGTTCTTTGCCCATAAGATAGTTTTCGGCTGTGTCGCAAAGCCTATAGCATGGTTTGACCGTCATGTTGTCGACGGAGCATTCAATTTCCTTGCTTGGAGCACTCAGGAGGCTGGTGAGGTCATCCGTCCTTGGCAGAGTGGCGATGTGCGCCAGTATGCTATTTGGTTCCTCACGGGAAGTGTTGCATTAACATTAATCTTACTTTGCATATAATAAGAAAATGAGTATACTAACATTATTTGTCGTAATACCCGCTCTGATGCTGTTAGGTCTTTGGTTGTCCAGAAATCTTAGTCAGGTGCGTGGCGTGATGGTTGCAGGAGCCAGTGCCTTACTTATCTTGGCTATCTATCTTACCATCACATTTATTCAGATGCGCCATGCGGGCAACACTGATCAGATGCTTTTCACTTACAGCGTCTCTTGGTTTGCTCCCCTCAATATTGCTTATAGTGTGGGTGTTGATGGTATTTCTGTAGTGATGATCTTGCTTTCGGCCATTATTGTCTTTACAGGTACTTTCGCTTCATGGCAAGTGATTCCCAATCAGAAGGAATTTTTCCTTTGGTTCACACTTTTGAGTAGTGGTGTCTTCGGATTCTTCATCTCCACGGATATGTTTACCATGTTTATGTTCTATGAGGTGGCATTGATTCCGATGTATCTGCTTATTGGTGTATGGGGAACAGGAGCCAAGGAGTATTCTGCTATGAAGCTTACCCTAATGTTGATGGGTGGCTCTGCTCTGCTTATTATCGGTATCCTCGCTATCTATTATGGAAGTGGAGCAACCACGATGAACGTGAATGAGATTGCCGCTATGGCCAATATTCCGGTGGAAGTACAGAAGACTTTCTTCCCGTTTGTATTTATTGGATTCGGAGTCCTCGGAGCTCTTTTCCCATTCCATACATGGTCTCCTGACGGTCATGCCAGTGCCCCTACAGCAGTGTCTATGTTGCATGCTGGAGTGCTCATGAAACTGGGAGGATATGGATGCTTCCGCATCGCAATGTATCTGATGCCAGAGGCTCTTAATACATGGGCCCCCGTATTCCTTGTGCTGACAACTATTTCCGTTGTTTATGGTGCACTTTCTGCTTGTGTACAGACCGATTTGAAGTATATCAATGCTTACTCTTCAGTATCGCATTGTGGTATGGTTCTTTTTGCCCTGTTGATGATGACACAGACAGCCATCACCGGTGCCGTGCTTCAGATGCTTTCACATGGTTTGATGACAGCTCTCTTTTTTGCAGTTATAGGTATGATATACCACCGTACGGGCACTCGCGATGTACGTTATCTTGGTGGTTTGATGAAGGTGATTCCGTTCTTGGGAGTTGCATATATGATTGCAGGTTTGGCAAACCTTGGTTTGCCAGGATTTTCAGGATTCGTTGCAGAGATGACTATCTTTGTGGGAGCTTTTGAGAATGCAGACACATTCCATCGAGTAGCTACCATCATAGCTTGTACTTCTATTGTGATTACAGCAGTTTATATTCTTCGCGTTTGTGGAAAGATCCTGTATCAAAAGATCCCGAATCCGGCATTCCTAAAACTTCATGATGCTTCATGGGATGAGCGTATTGCCGTGGCAGGACTGATCTTCTGTGTAGCAGGATTAGGCTTGGCTCCATTCTGGGCACAGGATATCATCTACAATGCAGTAGGTCCTATTATTAAGCATATTGGAGAGTTTGCAACAGTAGCAAGTCTGTAAAAATAAAAGATTAAAGATATGAACTATTCTCAATTTTTAAATATGGTACCAGAGTTGATGCTTACAGCTATTCTGGTCATTGTTTTCATAGCAGACTTCCTGAGTGCTAAGAAGCCAGTGATGGTGAATGCAGATGGTGGGGAGGAGACCGATCAGACTCGTCCTTATTTCAATGCATTTGTGGTAGTGCTTATGACTGCTTATCTGCTTTTGAACATTTTCCCTACACATCCAGTTGAGGCTTTCGGTGGCATGTATGTTACTAACGGGAGCATTGGTGTCATTAAGACCATTATTGCTCTCGGCACACTCATTGTACTGATACAGAGTCGTGAATGGTTACAGCGTCCTGATACTACTTTCAAGGAGGGTGAGTTCTATATGCTTCTCATCTCTACTTTGTTGGGAATGAACATGATGGTAAGTGCCAATCATTTTCTTCTGTTCTTCCTTGGTTTGGAAATGGCATCTGTGCCTATGGCATGCCTTATAGCACTCGATAAGTATCGTCACAATTCAGCTGAGGCAGGAGCCAAGTTTATACTGACCGCTACCTTCTCAAGTGGAGTGATGCTCTATGGTATCAGTTTTATCTATGGTGCAGTAGGTACACTCTATTTTGATGATGTAGCTGCACAGATTACGGCCTCCCCTCTGACTATTATGGGTATGGTCTTCTTCTTCAGCGGTCTTGGTTTTAAGATATCTCTCGTGCCGTTCCATTTCTGGACAGCCGACACTTATCAGGGCGCACCAACAACAGTTGCAGGTTATCTCTCTGTAGTGAGTAAAGGAGCTGCTGCTTTCACGCTGTGTGCCATTCTGATGAAGGTATTTGCCCCGCTTACAATGTATTGGCAGTATATGCTCATGATTATTGTGGTGCTCTCTATCACTATTGCTAACCTTTTTGCTATCCATCAGAGCGATCTTAAACGCTTCATGGCGTTTAGCTCAATCTCACAAGCTGGATATATAATGTTGGCTGTGATTGGGGATTCAGCTATGAGTACCGTCACTCTTTCTTACTATGTCCTGATTTATGTAGTAGCCAATATGGCTGTATTTACTATTATCAGTTCTGTCGAAGAGCATAATAATGGTAATGTGGATATCGACAGTTATAATGGCCTGTATAAGACCAATCCTCGCCTGGCATTTCTCATGACGTTGGCTCTGTTCTCCCTCGGAGGCATCCCGCCGTTTGCAGGAATGTTCTCGAAGTT
>Ga0172378_10007235_pt1 | contig 10333 bp, 8 predicted proteins | sample GrowelOW332metaG_FD_119755 | JGI IMG/M metagenome (GOLD analysis project Ga0172378, IMG submission 119755) | Groundwater microbial communities from an aquifer near a municipal landfill in Southern Ontario, Canada - Pumphouse #3_1 metaG | ecosystem: Environmental > Aquatic > Deep subsurface >... | reverse complement strand
GCTCTTCCCAAGTTTCCAGGAAGAGCGCATATGCATCTGCATAGGAAGATTGGCGAACCAGCTTGTACGCTGGCTCCACTTCCTTGCGTTTGGGCTTGTTTCCCAGCAACGGCAATTGCGACAACTGATAGCTGGGTGCCAATTGGCCTCCGATGGTCGGGGAGAATCTAGTGAGGATCTGCTCGAACAAGGGGGCAAAGGAGGGTGCGTGACCACTTGCATACCGGCGTTCGTCGCGGTAAGCCCCTACGGTACCCGTGTCAAAGAGGTAGATGCGTGTCCCTATCTTGGTTTCCCGCTCCTGCTTGTCGGTGAAGCTCTTGCTCAAGAGGATGCGATTCTGCGAAATATCCAGCAACGAGTAGGTCAGGGAGAGGGTTGCCTTCTGGATCAGGTAATACTCCCGTGAAGTCACCTTCTCGTAGTGCAGGGTCCCCTCGGTCACGTACGTGCGGATATCCCTGCCCACAATGCTCTCTTCCATATCCAGATAGGTGATGTCACTGACCAGCAGCGCCTGCACCCCTTTTGCATTCAGCAAGCCCTGCACATCCTCCCCGACTGAACCAAGGGAAACATACGCATCAGTGATGGAGGGAGGAAGCACGGAGAAGTACCCGGTCTGCCCGAGACTCTGCACAAGCATATCAGTTGCCAAATCCGCAACCTGGGTACCGATACTCAGCTCATACCCGCTGCTCAAGGTGAAATCCGTCTCCTGCAGTCCGCTGATCCATGGGCTGAGCGGCCGGGCGGAGGGAAACTGGTAAGGAGAGACGGAGGCAACTGCGACGGAACGGAAGTCACTCAGGTCAACCTCACCAGGAACCAGATGGCGAACCGAGACACTGGTTGCGCAGGAGGTGAGCATCACCACCAGCAAGAACAGGGAAAGAAGCAGGGAAGTACGTTTCATTCAGCACCCCTTTTTGCCAGCTCATACGAGGCGGCCGTTTCCAATGCCCTCACCATACCTGTCTCATCGGCAAGGCCTTTTCCTGCAATATCGAACGCGGTGCCATGATCGACACTGGTTCTCAGGAACGGGAGGTTCCAAGTGATGGAGATGGTCTGATGGAAGTCCAGTGTCTTTGCAGCGATGTGCCCCTGGTCATGATACAAGGAGATGACTGCACGATACTTGCCCATCCGTGTCTGGTAGAAGACCGAGTCTGCCCCGATGGGCCCTACCACGTCAATACCACGTGCCCGAGCTTCTGCAATGGCCGGCTCCACGCTGGTAAGTTCCTCATCCCCGAACAAGCCATGCTCGCCGCAGTGGGGGTTCAACCCCGCTACTGCCAAACTGAGGCTTTGGTCAAAGGCTGCATGGTTCTTGGTGATGGCATCACATGTCTCGATCGTATTCAGCAGGCTCTCCTTCGTCACGGCATCACAAGCCTTGCGCAATGAGAGGTGACGGCTATGGAAGAAAATCTTCAGACCAAGGGTGTCGAACATCGTCACAGCCGAAGCGGAACCGCTCAGTGCAGAGAGGATTTCCGTATACCCGATGTGTTCGATTCTTGCTGCCTTGAGTGCCTCCTTGTGCAAGGGAGGGGTGACAATTGCATCGGCATACCCTTGCCCAACCAGACGGACAGCAGTCTCTGCCGAGAGGTAGGCGGCCCTCCCGCACATTGCGCTGATGGTCCCATAGGAAAAATGGTTCATGTCCACCACATTCTGCGTATAGAGGATACGTCGGCTGTTTGCTGCAAGTGCCCGCTCAAGGCCCGAATCATCGCTGACCACCGAATCGAAATCGGCTACGAGACCGAGGTCGGACGCCACCTTGGAAAAGACCGGTTTGTCCCCGATCACCACTACGCCGACCTGTTCATCAAGCGCTGCACGGCGCAGGGCTTTGAGTATGATTTCAGGTCCGATTCCTGCAGGATCCCCAAAGGGGACGGCCAGATAGAGAACAGTTTTCTTCATAACCGCATCATACCAACACCATCTGGACCTGTCCAGAGAACCTGCCTGACGCAACGCATTGACAACCGCACTACCTTCACTTACTGTTGTAGGTAGTGGGACACTTATTTTTGGAGGCAAGGAGTACGGCATGGCGAAATACCGTGATGAGGAAGATGAGCTCGATGATGAGGAAGATCGTTATTTCAGCAGGCTTGAGGATGAGGAAGATGCCTATCTTGCTGATCTGTACGACGCACCGGAGGTAATTGACTTCGGTGATGATGATGACGAAATCCTTGAGGATGAGGAAGACGATGATGAACTGCTTGACGATGGGTTCATGGTCGAAGGTGACGAATCCTTTGAGGATGTTTTTTTCGACGAGGATGACGAATTCGACGATCTGGAAGATGAAGACACGCTCTGAACCTTGATTTCCTGAACTTTTGCAGCCTCTTGGATGGTACCATCCAGGAGGCTTTTTTTCCCATGCGAGGTCAAAATCCGAAAAAACCATGATGTTTCTATGCAAAGATACTTGCACAACCCAAACGTTTCTGCTTATAGTAACATCATCACAGAGGAGAGAGACCATGAAACGAAGTACCATCATCCTTGTCCTGTTGCTTGCCTTGGTTGGCAACCTTGTTGCACAGCCCACCGCAGAATCAGATGCAAAACCGTATGCAATCGGAATTTCCAAGATGATGAGCCACCCGGCCCTCGACGCAATCGAGCAGGGAATCATCGACCATCTGAATACCACCGACCATCAGATCACCTATGACCTGCAGAATTGCAATGCAGAAATATCCACAGCCATAGCCATTGCACAGAAATTCAAGAGCGACAAGAAGGATCTTGTCATCGGCATTGCCACCCCTCCTGCCCAGGCTTTGGCCCAGGTCATAACCGACAAGCCGGTGGTCTTCGGGGCCATCACCGACCCCTTGGCCGCTGGTCTGGTGGCAAATTACGACAAGACCGAAGAGACCAATATTGCCGGTATTTCGGACCTCAACCCCCTGCGCCTCCAGCTGGAGACCTACTTCAGGATCGTGCAACCCAAGCGACTGGGCATGATCTATACCAGCAGTGAGGCAAATGGCGTTGCACAGATGGAACTTGCCAGGAAAATCTGCGAAGACAACAATGTAACCTTCGTAGCAGCGGCGGTGAGCAACTCAGCAGAGGTGAAAATGGCCGCCCAGTCCATCATTGACCGCATTGATGCCATGTATGTGGCCATAGACAACACCGTGGTCAGTGCCATCCCCTCGGTCAGCGAGGTGTGTGCAAAAGCGGGCATCCCTCTCTTCAATACCGATACGACCAGCAGCCGGAATATCGACTTCCTGATGAGCTGGGGCTTCGATTACTACACCGTCGGCATAGAAACAGGAAAAGTCGTCGAGCGCATCCTCAATGGGGAAAAGCCGAAGGACATAGGGGCTGTCTTCTTCGAGGATCCTTCCCAATTTGAACTCTGGTTCAACCTTGATGTGGCCAAAAACCTGGGAATCACCATTCCCAACGACTTGTTGGAATCAGCAAAAGTCCTGATCCAGAACGGTCGGAAAGTTCCCTTCTCTTCCATCGTACATCCGTAGGCTGGATTGAAACGCCTGAACAATACTCCTTGTTTGAGCCTGCCTCCTGACCCGGGGCAGGCTCATCTTTTTCATACATTCATCAAACTCTGCATATTCTATGAATTAATATTCATCTAATTGCATAAACGGATTTACAAAAGAATGAAAGCGGGCTATAGTTTTGCAAACGAAAGGAATCACCCGTTTTGGAGGAACTCTGATGAAAACTACACATCGCTCTGCCTTGCTCGTACTCTTGATTGCCTTGCTTATCGCACTTCCCGCCTTTGGGGCCGGACAAGTCGAGAGCACAAAAGGAACCTATACGGTAGGCGTATCCAAACTGCTTGCTCACCCTGCCCTTGATGCAGCGGAACAAGGCTTGATGGATCATCTGGCCACAACCGGACTCTCCGTCTCCTATGATCTGCAGAATGCAAACGGGGATATCTCCACCGCTTCTTCCATCGCCCAGAAGTTCAAGAGCGACAAGGTCAGCGTTGCAGTCGGCATTGCCACCCCCTCGGCCCAGGCTCTTGCCCAGGTTTTCCCGGTCTCTTCTTCCACGTCGGTTGTCTTCAGTGCCGTCACCGATCCTGCCGAAGCCGGCTTGGTCGCTGCCAACATCGCGGGTGTTTCCGACATGAACCCTGTCGAAGAGCAGATCAAGCTTCTGATTGACATCACCGGAGCCAAGCGCATCGGCAACATCTATGCATCGGGCGAAGCAAACGCCGTGGTGCTCATGGAGCTGGCCAAGGCTGCCTGTGCAAAGTACGGCGTTGAATTCGTCTCTTCTGCAATCAGCAATTCCAGCGAAGTCAAGATGGCAGCCCAGACAATCATCGACCGTGTGGATGCCATCTATATTGCCACTGACAATGCAGTCATCAGCGCACTCGCTTCCGTTGATGATGTGACCACAAAAGCCGGCAAGGTACTCTTCAGTGCCGACCCCAGTGGGGTTGAAGGCCTGAATGCCATGATCGCTTGGGGCTTCGACTACTACAGCATCGGCATTGAGACCGGCAAGGTCATCGAAAGGATCCTCAAGGGAGAGAAAGCCGGATCGATCGGTACCGTGCATATCACCGATCCCACCAAGTTTGAACTGTGGTTCAATCTTGATACAGCCGCCAAGCTTGGCTATACTATCCCGCAGTCACTGCAGGATGCGGCAGCCGTGCTGATCAAGGACGGCAAGAAGATCTCCAACTAAGGTTTATCTTGGATTTTTTCCGCCGGACTTGCAGAAGGCCGGCGGTTTTTCTTGTGTAAGGGGTTTTACATGATTGAAGGAATTTTTGTCGATGGCCTGGTCTTTTCGCTCATGGTCATAGGGATTCTGATCTCGTACCGCATCCTGGATTTTGCCGACCTCACCTGTGACGGTTCGGTTGCCACCGGAGCTGCGGTTGCCACAATGGCCATTGTCGGGGGGTTCCCCATTTTCGTAGCATTGCTGCTTGCGTTCTTTTCTGGGGTGCTGGCAGGAATGGTTACCGCAGCCATCCACAACAAACTCAAGATCCCAGGGCTGCTGGCAGGTATCCTGACGATGACGATGCTCTATTCCATCAACCTCCGCATTTTGGGCAACAAGGCAAACGTACCCCTTCTCAGGGTTGAAACACTGTACTCAAAGCTTCCCCAGTCTCTCTCCTTCCTCCCCAGTGAATGGGCATCATTGGTCGGCACCCTGTTGGTTGTCCTCTTTGTGAAGGTTCTCATTGACATCTTCTTCCGTACCGACCTTGGCGTCAGCATGGGGGCCATGGGCGGCAACGAGCAGATGGTCATCAGCCAAGGCATCAATCCCGATATCCTCAAGCTGATGGGCATCGGTCTTTCCAACGGGCTGATCGCCCTCAGCGGAGGACTCCTGGCCCAATACCAGGGTTTTGCCGATGCAAACCTCGGACAGGGCATGGTGGTCCAGGGGCTGGCAGCCATCATGATCGGTGAGTTCCTCTTCTCCACAAACCGCATCAGCCTGCTCACCCTCAGGGCAATCCTGGGAGCAATCATCTACAAGGCGCTGATGTTCTTTGGAAGAAAGTATGGATATCTTGTGAACATCACTCCCAACGATTTCAAGCTGCTGACCGGTATCCTGGTCATTGCAAGCCTGTTCATTGCACAAACCCGCAGTGCTGCTTCCTCTGCCGGGGCAAAGAAAAAAGCCATCGCCCGCTCACAGGCAAAGCACACCGGCAAGGAGGAAGAACATGCTTGACCTACAGAACATCACCAAAGTTTTCTACCCGGGAACCGTCAACGAGAAGATGGCCCTGGACAATGTGAATCTCCATGTCAACAAGGGCGACGTCATCTGCGTCGTCGGCTCAAACGGTTCGGGGAAATCCACCCTGTTCAACCTGATCAGCGGAACGTACCCCGTTACCAACGGGAAGATCGTGTTTGACGGAACCGATGTCACGGCCAGCCCCGAGTACAAGCGGGCCATGACCATCGGACGTATCTTCCAGGATCCCACCAAGGGAACAGCGGCCAACATGTCCATCGAGGACAATATGATCACAGCCGAGACCAAGGGTATGAAAGGCCTCAGGATCAGTTTGAACAACGAGAAGCGCGAACTCTTCAAGACAATGTTGGAAAACATCGGCTTGCAAGACAGGCTGAAAGACAACGTAGGACTCTTGAGCGGAGGACAGAGGCAAGCACTCACCCTGCTGATGACTGTCATGTCCCGGCCGAAGATGCTCCTGCTCGATGAGCATACAGCCGCCCTTGATCCACGGAACGCACAGATTGTGATGGATCTTACCGAACGCTACATCAGGGAGTATTCTCTCACCGCCCTGATGGTTACCCACAACATGCAGTTCGCCATCGACTTCGGCAATCGCCTGATCATGATGGATGAAGGCACCATCATCCTCGATGTTGCAGGAGAGGAGAAATCCAACCTCACCGTTGAGGAGCTGGTACGCTTGTTCAAGAACCTGAGAAACAAGACGTTCGACAACGATGAGGGTCTGCTTACCAAGGCATAAGGCACAATGTGTCTTGCCACCATCCCGGTTTCCGCATAGGATGGATTTGAGGTCCAATTTGTGAATACCAAGTCAGCAAAAACGGCGTTTGAACCCATGTTCTCCCGCCGTTTTCTTATTACCCTAATCATTCCGCTCATGATCGAACAGTTGCTGGCAGTCACCATCGGGATGGCTGATACCATCATGGTCGCTTCCGTCGGTGAGGAAGCAGTCAGTGCCATCAGCCTGGTTGATTCCATCACCATCCTCATCGTCACGCTCTTCGCCGCTTTTGCCACCGGAGGTGCGGTGGTTTCCAGCCAATACCTCGGGAACAAGGACTATGCCCTGGCAAACAGTGCCGCCAAGCAGCTGCTGACGCTCTCGCTGGGGGTTTCCACCCTGATGCTGGTGGCATGTGTACCCTTCAGGTCATCCATCATCAGTTTCATTTTCGGCTCAATCGAAGTGTCAGTACTCGAGAACGGCTCGGTGTACTTCCTCTATATCCTGCTCTCCCTCCCCTTCCTCGCAGCATACAATGCATGTGCAGCACTCTTTCGCTCGATGGGCAACAGCAAGATAAGCCTGTGGGTGAGTGTGGTGATGAACCTGATCAACATCATCGGCAACGCCTACTTCATCTTCATCCTCAAGCTTGGGGTGGTGGGTGCAGGTCTTGCCACCCTGCTCAGCAGAATCATCGGAGCGATCATCATCATGATCCTGCTTGCCAATCCGCTGAACCAGATTTCGGTACGCAACTATCATCACTTGCAGTGGAGATGGGAGATGATCAGAAGGATTCTGCGCATCGGCATTCCCAATGGCATTGAGGGAAGCGTCTTTCAGATCGGCAAGCTCCTGGTCCAGGGCTTCATCTCGGTCTTCGGTACGGCAAGTCTGGCCGCCAGTGCCATCGCCACCTCGGTGACCGGTTTCGTCAATATCCCCGGAGGTGCGATAGGACTGGCTTCCATCACGGTCGTTGGCCAAGCCATGGGCGCCAAGAAGCCCGAGCAAGCGGTTTTCTATGCCAAGAAGCTGCTGATGGCAGCATACCTTGCGATGGCGTGCATCGCCATTCTCATCTATCTCTTCTCCTCCCAGATCATTGCCATTTTCAACCTCTCGGCAGAGGCCACCTCCATCGCCGTCCTGCTGTTGCACACCGCCATGATTTTCAGTGCCATTTTCTGGCCGACGGCTTTTGCCCTTCCCAATTTTCTCAGGGCTGCCGGCGATGTGAAGTATGTCATGCTTGTCTCCATGTTCAGCATGTGGACCTTCCGCGTGGGATTCAGTTATATACTTGCAGTCAACATGGGTCTCGGGGCGATCGGGGTCTGGTACGGCATGTACATCGACTGGGTCTGCAGGAGCATCTGCTTCCTGTGGCGGTTCTCCCGAGGCAAATGGAAGCATAAGCGCGTCATTTGAATCATCCCGGCACAAGCTTGTCAACATGTATGCTTTCTGTAGAACAAACCTTTACAAATTGAAAAACAGATGTATGATAATAGTTGAATGTGCCCGGGCACTACGCAGAACCATGATACTTCTACCTACTGAATCTGCTTCTGTTTTACGTATACCCCTCCACCCTCTTGTTGCAAATCACTGGAGAAAATCCAGAGAAAAAGGAGATGTATATGAGAAAGTGTGTAAGTGTACTGATGATTGTGTTGCTCATGTCAGCAACGCTCTTCGCCGCAGGTGCCAAGGAAGACGCATCGGTTGCCAAGATTGGTGTTTCGATGCCGACCCAGAGCCTTCAGCGCTGGAATCAGGATGGAGCAAACATGAAGAGCCAGCTGGAAGCCGCTGGATACCGCGTTGACCTGCAGTATGCAGGGGACAACGATATCCCGACCCAGGTTGCTCAGCTTGAGAACATGATCACCACCGGCTGCAAGGTCCTGGTCATCGCCTCCATCGACGGTTCCGCTCTTACCGAGGTCCTGAAGCAGGCCAAGGAGAAGGATATCGCCGTAATCGCCTATGACCGCCTGATCATGAACAGTGATGCAGTGACCTACTATGCAACCTTCGACAACTTCAAGGTTGGCACCATCCAGGGAACCTACATCCGTGATGCCCTGAAACTCGACAGCACCCCCGGCCCGTATTATATCGAGCTGTTCACCGGGTCCCCTGACGACAACAACATCAACTTCTTCTTCGGCGGCGCAATGTCCATCCTCGAACCGTACATCAAGAGCGGCAAGCTCGTGGTACGCTCAGGACAGACAAGCAAGGCCCAGGTTGCAACCCTCAACTGGTCAACTGAAGAAGCCCAGAAGAGAATGGAAAACCTGATCACCGCCAATGGCTACGGCCCGAAGGGCAATCGCCTCGATGCAGTCTACTCCTCCAACGACTCGGTCGCAAACGGCATCACCAATGCTTTGGTTGCCGCCGGTTACACGAAGGACAACTTCCCGATCATCACTGGTCAGGACTGCGACAAGCCGGCTGTCAAGAACATGCTTCAGGGCCTGCAGGCCATGTCCATCTTCAAGGACACCCGCACCCTGGCCAGCAAGGTTGTGGAGATGGTCAATTCCATCGTCAAGGGTGAGAAGGTCGACGTCAATGACACCACCACCTATGACAATGGAGTCGGTGTTGTTCCTTCCTACCTCTGTGAGCCCGTATTCGCCACCCTCGACAACTACAAAGAGTTGCTGATCGACAGCGGATACTATGCAGAAGCTGATCTGAAGATCTGATTGCACCAAACCATCGGCGGGCAACTCTGTTGCCCGCCCATTTTGGAGGTCCGTCTTGGATACCCTATTACTGGAAATGAGACACATTACCAAAACCTTCCCTGGCGTACGGGCTCTCAGCGATGTGAGCCTTGATGTCCAACAGGGAGAAATTCATGCCATCGTCGGCGAGAATGGTGCTGGTAAGTCAACCTTGATGAACATACTCAGTGGCGTCTACCCTTCAGGTTCCTTTGATGGGGAGATTCTTGTTCACGGTCAGCAATGCCACTTCCATACCATCAGGGATAGTGAGGAGAAAGGGATTGTCATCATCCACCAGGAACTTGCCCTGGTACCCTATCTCACCATCGCTGAGAACATGTTTCTCGGGAATGAGCAAGGACACGCCTTCCGCATTGACTGGGACAAGACCTACAGTCGGGCGGACGAGCTGCTCGCCCTGGTCGGACTTGAGGAGTCCTCAAAGACTGCCATCAAGGATATCGGGGTCGGCAAGCAACAGCTGGTTGAGATAGCCAAGGCTTTGGCAAAGAACGTGAAGGTGCTGATCCTTGACGAGCCTACCGCCAGTCTCAATGATACTGAAGCGAAGAAACTTCTGGACCTCCTGCTCCAGTTCAAGAGTCGTGGGATGACTTCCATCCTCATTTCCCACAAACTCAACGAGGTCTCCTATGTGGCGGACCGCATCACCGTCATCCGTGACGGGGAAGTGATCACTACCATGGACAAGCAGAAAGAGCGTTTCGCTGAGAACAAGATCATCAAGGCGATGGTCGGCCGCAATATCAGCGACCGTTTCCCCAAGCGCAAGGCTACCATCGGGGATGTGAGCCTTGAGGTCGAGAACTGGACAGTTTACCATCCTCTCTATGAAGGACGGAAAGTCTGTGAAGACATCAATGTGAAAGTACATCGTGGTGAAGTGGTGGGTATCAGCGGCCTGATGGGCGCTGGTCGCACAGAGTTTGCCATGAGTTTGTTCGGAAAGAGCTACGGTCGCAATATCACCGGAACGATGCGCATCAACGGCAAGCAGGTGAATCTGAATACCGTTCGCTCTGCCATCGAAAACAAGCTT
>Ga0172378_10007234_pt1 | contig 10333 bp, 9 predicted proteins | sample GrowelOW332metaG_FD_119755 | JGI IMG/M metagenome (GOLD analysis project Ga0172378, IMG submission 119755) | Groundwater microbial communities from an aquifer near a municipal landfill in Southern Ontario, Canada - Pumphouse #3_1 metaG | ecosystem: Environmental > Aquatic > Deep subsurface >... | reverse complement strand
CTTTGCCTTCATTTCTTCAGAAATCTCAAGCATGTATTTTAAGTCTTCGAAGCTTACATCCTCGTGAAAATCAATATAATGCTTCATTTCTTTATTCCTCCAGTTCATTGCTGTCATTGTTCAATTCGTTCTTAGTGTCTTCTTTTGCTTCTGCCGTATTATCCTTCTTGTTAATTTCAACAGGAATTGCCTGGCCAGCCTTCTTAAATCCAGATGTTTTCTTGTCGCTCTTAAGAATCTTTTCAAGAGCATTACAGAATATCATTGCTTCCTTCTTCGAAATTATTAGAGGAGGAGCGATACGGATAGTATGCTCACCAATGGAACTTACAAGGAAGCCCTCTGATAGGAACCTTTGTTTTAGGCCGACTGCAGTAAAGTTATCCGAGAAATCTATTCCGATTAAAAGTCCCATACCCCTTACGGATGTAATAGCAGAATACTTACTCTTTAGGTTCTTTAGTTGGGCAATAAGCGCCTCACTAACTTCTATAACATTGTCAAGGATAAACTTGTTGCTAATCTCGTCAAGAACTGCATTAGCAGCAGCACAGCAAAGTGGGTTACCCCCAAATGTTGAACCGTGGTCACCAGGTAAGAAACCTTTAGCAACTTCATCCGTACAAAGCATAGCGCCAATTGGGACACCGCCACCTAAGCCCTTTGCGGTAGTAAGAATATCAGGCTTAATTCCGTAATTCTCATAGCAGAAAAGTTTACCAGTCCTACCTATGCCAGTCTGAACTTCATCAATGATTAGTAATACGCCCCTATCGGTGCAAAGCTTACGAACATTCTTAATGTATTCTAGCGAAGCAGGATTAACACCGCTCTCACCTTGTATTAGTTCAAGCATTATAGCTGCGGTCTTATCAGTAATAAGGCTCTCTAGATCCTCAAAATTGTTAAATTCGGCATAAGAGAAGCCAGGACAATAAGGAGCGAAAGGACGACGGAACTTCTCTTGACCTGTTGCACAACAAGTAAGAAGTGTTCTTCCGTGAAAGCTCATCTTAGCAGTAATAATCTCGTTCTTGTCAATTCCCTTGTGATAGAAATATCCCCTAGCTATCTTAATAGCTGCCTCATTTGCTTCAGCGCCAGAATTCGAGAAAAAGCACTTATCAGCGAATGTCTTCGAGCAAAGCTTGTAAGCTAGTTCCGCACGTTGAGGAATTAGATAGTAATTACAGCAATGTATAAGCTTCTTTGCCTGCGTGCTAATAGCCTTTGTTAATGCCCTGTTTCCATGGCCAAGGGAATTCACAGCAATTCCGCCAATCATGTCCATATACTTTTTGCCGTCGACGCCGTAAAGATACACTCCCTTACCATGTGAGAAAGCTACCTGTAGTGGCGCGAAAACGTTAATACAATATTCCTTTTCGAAGCTGGAAATAAGCTCCAAATCATTATCTATACTCATTTTATGTCCTCTTTTCTTTTACTATCATAGTGCCAATTCCCTTAGATGTAAAAATCTCAAGCAACAAGCTATGAGGAATTCTACCATCAATAATATGAGCACTCTTTACGCCCCTTAAAACGGTATCTAAACAACCAAGAGCCTTTGGGATCATGCCTCCGGTTATTATGCCATTCTGTATGCACTCGTTCACTTCTTCTTCGCACAAGAAAGGGATGAGTCTCAATTGATTATTCTCGTCCTTCTCCATTATTCCCGGAACATCAGTCAGAGTCATAAGCTTTCTAGCTTTAAGTGCTATAGCAACCTCAGCTGCAACCGTATCAGCATTGATATTATAGCTCTCACCATTCTCGCCTACACCTATTGGTGCAATTACCGGAATGTATTCGTCGTTGGCAAGCATTTCAATAACCTTGGTGTTAATTTTCTTAACTTTACCAACAAATCCAATATCTATAGGATTTCCAGCTTCATCGGTCGTTAGCTTCTCGGCTTCAATTAGGTTACCATCGATGCCGCAGATTCCGATTGCCTTCGCTCCCTTTGCGCAAAGATTGGATACGATCTCCTTGTTTGTCTTGCCAGTAAGCACCATTTGCGCTACTTCCATAGTCTGCTCGTCTGTATATCTTAGACCGTTCACAAAATGAGATTGAATGTTCATCTTGCTTAGTGCGTCATTAATATCAGGCCCACCACCATGAACAAGAACAGGATTGATTCCAATGTACTTAAGAAGGGTGATGTCATCCATTACAGATTGCTTAAGAGAGTCGTTCACCATAGCATTTCCACCATACTTGATTACGATGGTTTGTCCTCGCAACTTCTGTATATAAGGAAGAGCTTCAATAAGAATAGATGCCCTATCAATCTTGTTTTGCATAATATTGTCAACAGATGGCGCTTCGTTGTTGTTTGCCATAGTAAATCCTCCTATTTCTTGGATGTGTCTATCGCGAAAAGAATCACTTATACTCCGCGAACCAAATTGCGTAATCCAGTTCCCTCATCAAAGCCAAACATAATGTTGAAGGACTGTATTGCTTGAAGTGCAGCGCCCTTACCAAGATTGTCCTGCGCGCTGAAAAGCTTAATGTATCCAGTGTCCTCATCGTAGCGGCCAGTGAGTTCAAGATAATTTGTTCCATTAACTGCCTTGATATTAGGTAGAACCTTATCGCTTAGAACCCTTACGAATTGCTCCTTATTATATGCTTCTTGATATTCATTAATAAGAGCCTCGGTCGATATGTTCGTAAACTTAGCTGTTGGCTTAGCATAAATTGTTGCGAGCATTCCACGTTTGAAAGGAGCCAAATGCGGAGTGAAAGCACAATGAATTGTCTTTCCAGTGCCATCGAGGAACGAACACTGCTCATCAATCTCGGATGCGTGCCTATGACCAATAACACCATAAGGCATGAACGCTTCGTCAGTCTCGCAGAACGAGTATGCCAAGTCGCTTTTCCTACCAGCGCCGCTTATACCAGAAGTAGCATCGATGATGATGCCATCTGTCTCGATTAGGCCTTTTCGCAAGAAAGGAGCTAAAGCCATAAGAGAGCAGGTAGGGTAGCATCCAGGATTGGACACTAATCTTGCATTCTTAATATCATTTCTATAGAACTCAGGAATACCATATACTGCTTCCTCCAAAAGTTCTGGCGTGTTGTGCGTTAGCTTGTAAGACTTCTCATAAGTCTTAACATTCTTATATCGATAATCACCACTATGATCTATGACGCGCGTGCCATTTTCAAGAAGAACTGGTACTGTAGCCGAAGATACGCCATGTGGAAGAGCTGTAATAACCAGGTCACTGTCTTTAGCAACTTGCGCTGGATCTAAATTTGATAGCTCCTTGTCGCACACGCCCCTAAAAACTGGATATATGTCAGAGAAAAGCTGTCCAGCAAAACTCTGAGATGTTAAATGAACTAATTCCACATTCTCATGAGCGATAAATCCACGTACTAATTCAGCACCTACATACCCTGTCGCCCCAAGAATACTTACTTTAATCTTATCCACAATAGCACTTCCTTTGTTAAAAATATAAATACAATATATAAATATCCACTCTCGATGGAAATATATACAAAATACTGCATGAATATGCATATGTCAATACCAAGTTTCTTTTCCTTATGAAACTAATTTGTGTAAATAATCTATAATATTTGCGCTGACTGGGTTTTCAGAATAATCGAAAAATGCACCGATTCCATGAATATCCGCTAAATCTTGTGCGCAGTGCACAGATGCCAATTAATATTGTGTACATAATAACCAAATGCTCAGCAAACTATTCACAAAATACTCTCATTTTTTTTGTTTACAATGCTATATAGAACTTAGAATTACGCTTTGATATAGTAACCATAGAAAAAGTCGAGCGCAGATTCGACGATTTGGAGGTAAAAACTTATATGGCTAGTTTGTCATTTCAACATGTTTACAAGAAGTATGAGGGCGGCGTTGTAGCTGTTTCTGATTTTAACCTAGAAGTTGCAGATAAGGAGTTCGTTATCCTTGTTGGTCCTTCTGGTTGTGGAAAGTCTACAACTTTGAGAATGCTTGCAGGTCTTGAGAATATTTCGGAGGGTGAGATTTATATTGAAGACCGCTTGATTAATGATGTTCTTCCTAAGGACAGAGACATTGCAATGGTTTTCCAAAACTATGCTTTGTATCCACATATGACAGTATATGATAACATGGCATTTGCTCTTAAGCTCCGTAAGATGAGCAAGGACGAGATTAAGCGTCGTGTTACAGAGGCTGCTAAGATTCTTGAGATTGAGCATCTTCTACAGCGTAAGCCTAAGGCTTTGTCAGGTGGTCAGCGTCAGCGTGTTGCACTTGGTCGTGCTATCGTTCGTGATCCTAAGGTATTCTTGATGGATGAGCCTTTGTCAAACCTTGATGCTAAGCTTCGTGTTCAGATGCGTGTTGAGATTACTAAGCTTCACCACAGACTAAAGACAACATTCGTATATGTTACACATGATCAGACAGAGGCAATGACGATGGGTACTCGTATCGTAGTAATGAAGGATGGTTTTATCCAGCAGGTTGATTCCCCAACTGAGCTTTACGATAACCCTGTTAACACATTCGTTGCTGGATTTATCGGAATGCCTCCTATGAACTTCATTGAGGGTCTTATCGCTGTTGAAGGTTCTGATGTTTATGTTACATTCGAGAACATTAGTGTTAAGCTTCCTGAGCGTTATGCAGTAGAGGAAGTAATGGAGCGTGATGGTCAGCAGGTTATCTTCGGTGTACGTCCTGAGGCTTTGACAGACGAGACAACATTCGTTTCTGATCACCCAGAGGCTTCTTTCGTAGCTGACGTAGACGTTGTTGAGTTGCTCGGTGCTGAGACATATCTATATGTTACAGTAAACGGTTCTCTTCCACTAACATGCCGTGTTGATCCTACAACTTCACAGTCTGTAGTTGGCGAGTCAGTTGATCTTGCAATTGACACTAACCGTGTTCACCTATTCGATAAGGATACTGAGCAGAGCATTATTTCATAATTGCTGTAATAAAGTGATTTTAAGACCGGATGTAGAAATACATTCGGTCTTTTTTATGTGAAAACTTGCTTAAACACACAAATAATAATATGATATTTAAGTGTGATAATCTTTTCAGAAAGAGTAGGTTGACTATGGAAGAGATAAAGAAATGCATGCGTCAGGCTAAATTGATTTTGCCTAAGAACGTAGGAGTCATGGATACTAATGGACTAATAGTGGCTGCTACTAACGAAGAGATTGATGGAACTACAGATTCTTCTGCAAGAGCGGTAATGTTATCAGAAGATATGTTTTCGAGCACCTCGGGCAAGACCTATATGAAGATAGCGATTGGCGAGCAAATCAAATACATTATTTTTATTGATGGTATTGAGCCTGAAGTCCGAATCTATTTGGAGCTTTTGGCGCAATGGATTAAGTCGGCTATAAAGGAGCGTGGAACGGACGCAGATAGAGAGCTATTCACTAAGAATGTTCTTCTTGAGAATGAGTTACCTGGCGACATTCCACTTAAAGCTCGTGAATATAAGATTGATTATTCAACACCAAGACTTGTTATGGTAATTAGAACGCTTGAGGATGAAGCAATTGATGCACTTGAAGTTCTTCAGAACTACTATTCAGATGCTTCATATGCTTCGGTTTTGGCTATGGATGAGACAACACTAATTATCATACTTAATGCAGCGAGGGTTGATTCTAGCGAGAAGGAAAGAGATCAGTTCATTGAGGATGCTAGCAAAGCTGTTTTGGATGTGTTGAACAACGAGAGCATATCGGTATATATCGGTGTAGGTTCAATTGTTCCTGTGTTCCAAAACATTTCGAAGTCTTATAGAGATGCGATGCTTGCTCTTCGCGTAGGTAAGGTTTTCGAGCAAGATAGATTTATTTCAAGATATGACAAGCTTGGCTTGGGTCGTCTTATTTATCAATTGCCACCGACGCTATGCCAAATGTTTATCGATGAGGTATTCCCTAATGAAGCGTATGGAACGCTTGATGAGGATACAATTACGACAATTGAGAGTTTCTTCGCCAACAACTTAAATGGTAGTGAGACGAGCCGTGAGCTTTATGTACACAGAAACACTCTTGTTTATCGTTTGGATAAAGTAAAGAGAAATACTGGACTTGACCTTCGTTCCTTTGATGATGCTGTCTTGTTCAAGATGGCTTCTATGGTTCGTGTTTACCTGGACTACTTGTCTAGAGGCAAGGACAACATGATAAGATAAAATAGATAAGAAAGAGTTGACTCTAGTGATTAGATTTTCGGATGTTAAGAAGACTTACAAATCGGGAGTTGATGCCCTCCAAGGCGTCAGCTTTCTTATTGAAGATGGCGAATTCGTTTTTATTATTGGTAAATCTGGTTCAGGCAAATCTACTTTGATGAAATGTATCACCAGAGAAGAGGTACCAACATGCGGCAAGGTTACAATTGATAATTTCGATATTTCTTCAATGAATCGCGCACTTGTACCAGTCCTGAGAAGACAAATCGGAATGATTTATCAGGATTTTAGATTGATTGATACTAAGACGGTAGCTGAGAATATTGCCTTTGCAGGAGAAATCATTGGCACTCCACGTAAGAGCCTCAATCGTTCAGTGCAATTGATGCTTAATATTGTTGGTTTGAAGGATAAGGCTAACGATTATCCTCAAGAACTCTCTGGTGGTGAACAACAAAGAGTAGCGATAGCGAGAGCTATGCTTAATAACCCGTCGCTTATCGTTGCCGATGAGCCTACGGGTAATCTAGACCCAGAGACTTCTGAGAGCATTATGGCTTTGCTTCTCGAGATTAATAGAAATGGTACTACGGTAATCATTTGCACTCACGATAGCAATCTCGTTGATAGAATCAAGAAGAGAGTTATCGAGATCGATGGTGGATATATAATTAGAGATCAAAAGAAGAGTGCTTACAAGAGAAGAAGTATTGCACAAGAGAGCGTTGAAGACGGCTTTGGTGGATATGATACAGAGAACCGCGTTGACTCTTTTGTTGAGGATGAGACTGAAGACGATTTCTTCTTTGGAGACGAGACATTAATAGGAGAAGGTGCGCCAGCGGTTCAACCTAAGCTTGAGAGTGAAGAAGGCGAAATGTCTTCTGATGACAACGCTAGTGACTTTAGTGACGAAGACGAATTCGATAGCGATGCATTTTTAGAGAAAAATATGGAGTGGAGTACTTCAGACGCAGATGTGAAATTAAGCCAAATAGATATTGATTTGGATAACTTGGAGGATGATGAAACGTGAGCGCCAGAGCTTTTCTTAATTCTATAAAAGAAGGCGTGACCGGAATAATCAGGCACCCTTTGGTAACAATTGCTTCAATTACTACGATTTTGCTCATGTTGGTATTGATGAGCGCATTCTTCGTTTTTTCGGCAAATGCAAGAAGCATTATGAAGAAACTAGGACAACAACCTCCAATAGAAGTCTATATGAGACTTCAATGCACTCAGGAAGAGCTCGACATAATGTCACAGGCTTTGACGAATGACGCTAGAGTAATTGGATTTACACTTCTTTCTCCTGAACAAAATTATGAGAATTTTAAGGCAAATCTAGGTTCGAGTTCGTCCATTCTAGATGGTTTCGACTACAACATGTATTTACCTTATACTTTTACGGTTCAATTATCGGATCCTTCATATGCGAATGATGTAGCAAACTATTTAAGGTCTGGCTCGGGAGTTAACAAAGTTGCGCTGGAGAGTAATGTAATGAGTTTTCTAGTACGCGCAAGACAAATCGTTAATGTTGTAACGGGTGTATCCTTTGTGGTCTTATTATTGATTGCGTTGTTTATCATCTCTAACATGGTTCGTATTTCAGTTTATGCAAGAGCAAATGAAATTGAGATTATGAAGTTTGTTGGTGCGACGAATGCTTATATTCGAATGCCTTACATAATTGAGGGTGCTTTAGTAGGATTAGTTAGCGCTATTTGCGCTTGGGGAGCTTCGTGCCTTATTTATAGAAGTGTTTATGCTTCAATGATGGGGAAAGTAAGTACTTCAAGCTTTTACGCAATTCTGCCTTTGCAGAACATCATGTGGTGGGTATTAATTCTAGTAGTTTTGATGGGTGTAATAATCGGAGCTGTAGGTAGTGGCATTTCTGTTCGAAACTATATAAAAGTTTAATAGAAAAGAAGTGAGATTATGAAATTAGATCAAGAGAAGTCGGGCAATGAAGTAATAAATAAAACGATGCTAATCAAAAGTATCGTTTGCGTTGTGATGATTGCAGTTGGAGTTGTTTTGATTTCTACTGGGTTAGGACACAGAGTAGCAGCGTCGGACAATTACCAAGTTCTTTTGCAAAGAGCTGTTGAGCTTCAAGACGACGAGCTTGAAGATCGCCGCAATGAGAGAGATCAGGCTTTAGCAGATGCCCAAGCAGCTGCCGAAATGGCGAGTGAATTATCGGCTGAAGCTGGTGAATTATCTGGCGAGCTTGAAGAACTTAATCAACTGAGCGAAGAGCAAATGGCTCAATATCAGATTATAGCTCAGCAGTTAGCGGATGCCTTAATTGCTAAGGCTGAGGCTCTGGATAGATATGTAGTTGCTCAAGATAATTTAGCTGCTGAGCAAGAAACCTTTTCTACGCAAATTTCTGTCATGTATGAATACCAAAACACATCTACTTTAGAGATAATGCTTCAGTCAGATAGTATTGCAGGTTTCTTCACGAATATGGAGATAATAACGTTGATTGCGGATGCGCAAGCTCAAGCTGTTGATAATATGCAAGTAGCTTTAGATGATGCGCAAGCGCAGGCTGACTACGCTTTACAGGAAGCAACTGATATGGAGAATGCTGCAAGGGAACGTCAAGAGCAACTTCAAGAATTAGAGGATAGAATTGGTGTAACAACAGCAGCTTTGAATGATATCAATATTCAAATTAGTCAATATGAACAGCTTGAAGACGAATTGAATGCTACTGCTGAGCAGCTTAATAATGAGATTTATGCTTTGCAGCATCCAGCAGGGTCTTCCTCTTCAGGTGGTGGCTCTACTGGTTCAGGTTCAGGTGTACTATCTTGGCCAACTTGGACAACGTATGTAACTAGTGAATATGGTAATCGTACTCATCCAGTCTATGGAACTCAAAGATTTCATTCTGGTATTGATATAGGTGCTGGCTTCGGAGATTCTGTCATGGCGGCGGCATCGGGAACGGTAATAATTGTAAGTACACCTTGCCCTGGCTGTAATTATGGTGGTTCAGGATATGGAAACTATGTAGTAATTGACCATGGTGACGGATTGTCTACTCTTTATGGACATATGACTGACGTGTATGTAAGTAACGGGTCTTATGTGAATGCTGGAGATAGCATAGGAACCGTTGGAAGTACTGGTACATCTACAGGCGCGCATCTGCATTTTGAGGTTCGTGTTAATGGCACAACTGTAAGCCCGAGAGATTATCTGTAAAATGTGTGACACTGATTTTTACGATTTTATTGCAAATGAGTATGACATAATGCAATCGGATTTGGATCCGAAGGCATGGGCTCTGTTTGTTCACAAGCTTGTTAATACGTATAGTACGAAGAGTACGAAGGGCGAAGGGAATCAAGGCAAGAAAGTTCTTTGTGACCTTGGGTGCGGAACCGGACTAGTTGATGTTGAATTTGATTCTATTGGTTACGAAGTTATTGGAATTGATAAATCGCTTGCTATGCTTAATAAGGCAACACAGCTTTGTGCTATGAAAAGAAAGAGAATTCTTTTTATTAATCAGGATATTACCAAGTTGGATTTGCACGGTAGCGTTGATGTTTTTGTTAGTTTGCTTGATACGGTAAATCATCTGGATAATCTTGGTTCTTTAAGTGTGCTTCTCGAAAAGGTTAAGCTTTTCATGAATCCCGATGGAGTGTTTGTTTTTGATTTGGCTACCCCAAAGCATTTCAAAAAAACTCTAGGCAACAACGTGTTCTTTGAGGATTACGATGAGTTTACTTTGTTGTGGGCGAATTCCTATGATACGAAAACAAAGACAAACGAAGCTGAATTAACGATATTTCGAGCTAGAGATGATGGCACATATGATAGAATGGACGGGCAAATCGAGGAGAAATGCTTTTCGATATCTCAAATTACCAAGCTCGCCAAAAAGAATGGCTTGATAGTTGCAGGCGTATATGGAGATCTCGAGTTTTGCCCTCCTCGAAAAGAAGATGAACGAGTGTTTATAGTATTAAAGAAAGAAGAAAGTAAATGAGCACATCAAACTATTATCGTGCGCCAGGCATGCCACAAGACGAGTTGTTAGATCATATTGTTACGGCCACTGCTTTGGACGGACATGTCCG
>Ga0172378_10007232_pt1 | contig 10334 bp, 4 predicted proteins | sample GrowelOW332metaG_FD_119755 | JGI IMG/M metagenome (GOLD analysis project Ga0172378, IMG submission 119755) | Groundwater microbial communities from an aquifer near a municipal landfill in Southern Ontario, Canada - Pumphouse #3_1 metaG | ecosystem: Environmental > Aquatic > Deep subsurface >... | reverse complement strand
TAGTCCCCCTTCTATAAAAGAATTATCATTGACCATTTGTTTTACTTCATTTTTCAAATAAGAAGCATTAACAGAAGCCGAGAAATCAACTTCTCCAATCTTTTCATTGTAACCTACTTGCATCTCAAAACCAGCGTTTCGTATTTCACCTACATTGAAAAATGCAGCCTCATTACCTCTTACCATTTCTAAGGTAGGACGCATCAAAAGATCTTTCGTTGTTTTGGTATAAAAATCTACAGTAGCCGTAAGTTTACCCCCAAAGAACATCATATCTGCACCTAAATCAAGTTGTTCTGAAGTTTCCCATTTCACATTAGGATTCACTAAACTTTCAGGAGCAGAACCCGTATAAATGGTTTGATTTTCTCCTAATGGATATTTATAATTATTAGAAATAATAGAAGTATAAGAAAAGGCAGAGATCGCTTCATTCCCATTTTGTCCCCAACTAGCACGTAACTTTAAAGAATCAAAGTTCTTAATATTCCAAAAGTCTTCACGGGAGATATTCCAACCCAAACTTAAACCAGGAAAAGTAGCATATTGGTTATTTGACCCAAAATTAGAAGAACCATCACGACGTAAAACCACTTCAGCCATATATTTTTCATCGTAGTTATAACTTAAACGACCAAAGATAGAATACAAATTATGTTCAGGAGAAGCCCCACTAGCATTTGCCATAGTAGCAACATCTCCTGCACTTAGATACCAATAATTAGACTTATCAAAAGTACCCTCCGCATAATTATTACGAGAGGCATTCATATATTCACTTTTTTCTTGAGAAGCCGTTGTACCTAACAAAATAGAACCCGTATGTTTGCCAAAACTCTTTTTATAACGTAAGGTATTTTCCCATTGCCAAAAGGAAGAAGAGTTAGAAGCTTGCGTAACCGTATTCTTAGTACTCATATTCGTTCCATGTTCATATTTAGGAGCAAAGCTTCTCGTATCATTATTGTATAGATTAACCCCTATATCTGATTTGAATACTAAATCTTTTAGCATCGTAATTTCCGCAAAAGCATTTCCATAAAAACGTTGCGTATGATTGGTTCCATTACTAGTTACTTCCATGAAAGAATAAGGATTCCACATCCTACTAAATGGGACAGGACTAATCGGATAGCCAAAAGTATCTACATTATCGGTTGTACTATGAGAAGGCGTAGTAGGATCCATTACCAAAGCATAAGTCATCGGGTTCCAACCATTTGTCCCCCCAGCCACGCCATTGCGATCAATATAATTATAATTTAAATTGGCCCCCACCTTAATAAATTTATTTATTTCATAAATATTATTCATACGAGCACTATAACGTTTGAAGAATGATTTGTCACCCCCCATAATACCATTTTGATCTAAGTAACCTACAGATAATAAAGTAGAACCTTTTTCACTTCCTAAGGTTGCCGTTACATTATGTTCTGTCACAGGGGCCGTTTCGAGTATATCATTAACCCAATCTGTATCGTTACTCGTATTTAAACCCGTAAACCAAGCAGGGATATCTTGACCTGCATTTTGATAAAATTCAGGAATAATAGTGGAATATTGTTTGGTGTTCATCATATCCATAGTAGATTGAGCTGAAGACCATCCAAAATAACCATCATACGACAATTCCGTTTTACCCTTTTTCCCTTGGCGGGTAGTAATCAAAACAACACCATTAGCACCACGAGCACCATAAATAGCGGTTGAAGTAGCATCTTTCAATATTTCCATAGAAGCAATATCACTTGGATTGATACTATTCATATCACTCATAGGAAGACCATCAATTACATAAAGCGGATTTGAATTCCCATTTGTACCAATACCACGGATAACCAATTTAGGAACACTACCAGGCTGTCCTGAAGCTGGCATCAACGTTACACCAGAGACACGCCCCCCTAATGCACTTATTGCGTTAGTAGGTTTTGCTTTCATAATCTGTTCATTATTCAAACTACTAATAGCACCCGTAACTACACTTTTCTTTTTCACTTCATACCCTACCGCTACCACTTCATCAAGCGCAATAGCATCATTCCTTAGTTTTACATTAATTTTAGATTGCCCTGTATAGGGAACTTCGGAAGTCTTCATCCCTATAAAACTAAAACTAATAACTGAATTCAGGGGTACATGAGAAAGGTTATATACACCATCTAGATCAGAGATACTACCATTTGTAGTTCCTTTAACAACTACATTTGCTCCTGGAACCGTATAACCATCACTATCCGTTATCGTACCTGAAACATTTCCAGACTGTGCCCATACTTGGAAACTACAGCCAATAGATAAAATCAAAAAACATAATAACAATCGCCTCATGCGTTTCATAATTAGACTTGTTTAAAAAATTTAAAATAAATACTTTATTGTTCGCTTTGAACTTCACAAAACTACTAAACACACTTAGTAACCAAGAGGGATATTTTAATTTTTAAACAGGGAATAATTAAAATAAACCTTATTTATAAAGACAAAAGGGGAATATAAAGTTAAAAAAGAGGGTTTTATTCTAAGATTTATTCTTTATAACTCCTTTTTAGTTATTTATCATTCTTTCTTTTTGTTTTGTATAAGATTATTTATAGGTTTGCATAACTTATTTTTAAATTAGCGTTATACAATATTTATACTTATGACTAATACCTTCCTTTACATGAAACCAAACCCTTTTAAAATACTTCTACTCTTTTTTCTTTTCTTTACCCTAGAAAACCTATCTTTTTATGCTTCTGCAAATTATAAACGGACCAATATAACAACTAGGAATGGCCTTTCTCAAAATGATATTTCTTGTATCTATCAAGACCAAGAAGGATTCATCTGGATAGCCACCAATGATGGACTAAATCGTTATGATGGATATGAATACAAAATATTTCGTTCAAATAATAGCAATCTTAAATCTATTCTTATACTTTCTATTGTAGAAGATCATCAAGGTGATTTATGGATTGGAACAGCAGATAAAGGTCTATTTGTATACCTTAAAGAAGAAGATAACTTTTATGCCTTACAAGATTTAATAAAAGAAAAAAACTGCCCTTCTAGTGGCACACGTTTAGCGGTCGATAAGGATAACAATATATGGAGTTTAAATGGCGAAAATTATAATATCCATTGCTTTCATTTTGATAAAAAGTCACATCATGCCTCTATTATAAATTCTTATACCAAGGACAACTATGCTGATTTTCACTTCAGCGATATAGTTGCGAATGCAAAAGGCATATTTATCAGTGGGAATCAGGGAGTATATCAGATCAATAGTAAAGACCATTCACTTATACGAGTAGGAGACTTCAGTTCATGGTCTCCTAACCTAGAAGTAGTAAACTCCAATACCCTATTGATACAAACAAAAGGAAATCTCTATTTATATAATTGTTCCACAAAAAGGAGCACTTTGCTTTACTCCAATATCCCTGATAAAGGATTAATGGCCTATGCGAAGAATACGCTTTGGTTTAGTGGTGAAAAAGGGGTTTATAAGGCTACTTACAATCCTATAAAACAGACATTAGACCCTTGGCTTAAACTAGATCAATATGATCATTTAATTACTCGGTCGATCATGATTGACCGAGAAGGCTCCCTATGGACGGGTTATCTAAAACAAGGTATTTATAAATATAGCAAAAATCATAAACCTTTTTTACTCTTTAATCAAATAGGTAATAATCATTTCTCTTCTTTCTTTCAACAGGATAAAAACCTATGGATAGGAACTGAAGGAAGTGGAGCCTTCTTGACCGAATTAAAGAATAATAAAATTCATATTCTCAACCAATTATGTAAGGATAGAATTGTGTATGACATTAAATTTATTCCTTATCTCAACAAATTGGCCATAAGTACAGAAGGCTATCCTCTTTTACTCACTGATTTAGAAGGAAAAGAAACAACGAATTATCTCTTAGATATCATCAATAGTCGTACCATACTCGTCGATAGCTGTTATCTATGGTTAGGTAATTATCATTATGGTCTTTATCGATATAATATGAAAGAAGATAAACTTCAACACTACTTACCAGCAGATGGATTACCTTCGGTCATTGTACGTAATATAAAAATGGATAATAAGCATAACCTATGGGTAGCTACAAGTAAAGGCCTTTGTGTTATTCCTAAAAAAGAAAACACAACAAAAGGAATAAAAATACATCCTATCATCAACCCTGAATTGAAAAATGACTATGTCCTTTCCATTTTACAAGACCATAACCAGCAGATCTGGTATAGTACACTAGGCAATGGATTAAGAAGGATCAAACAAGTAAACCCTGATTATAGTGTTATCTATGAGAGCTTTTCTCAAGAAAATGGTCTCTCCAGCAATGCCATCAAAGCTATTGAAGAAGATGAGGAGCATAGAATCTGGTGTTCTTCTAATAAAGGACTTAACAGAATCAATCCACAAACACATGAAGTTAGAATTTACGATATTAATGATGGACTACAAGACTTTGAATTTAATGAATTCTCTAGCCTTAAACTCTCCGACCAGCGTTTATTCTTCGGAGGAGTGAGAGGAATTAATTTATTTGATCCAATCCATATTAAAAATGACACAACTAAATCTTATCCTATCATAACAGATTTTCTTGTCTACAACAAAAGTATACAAACCCATGCTAATTATCATAAAATGTCAAACAAAGCAATTCCTTTGACTGACGAAATCACACTTACTTATCAACAAAACACATTCACCCTGATCTTTTCCGCATTACATTTCAGTAATCCTTGTAAGAATAAATTCAAATATAGACTTAAAAATATAGACCCAGAATGGGTAATGCCACACACGGATATCCACGAAGTCACCTATTCTCACCTCTCTCCTGGTACCTATAATTTTGAACTTCAGGCTAGCAATGGAGATCATATATGGAATTCTAACACAAGGACACTACAAATTGTCATAACACCCCCTTTTTGGGCTACCTGGTATGCCTATCTATTTTACGGAATACTAATCATTCTTACGCTTTTTCAAATACTTCGTACAAATAAAAAACGTATAGAACGTCGATATATGATAGAACTAGCCCATTTAGAAAAGAAAAAAAGTGAAGATTTATTAGAAATGAAAACTCGTTTCTTTACAAATATATCACATGAATTTCGTACACCACTTACCCTTATTTTGTCTCCTATACAAACCCTTTTGGATGACCCTGAATTAGCTAAACATAAAATTTGGGCTAAAGCTCTTCCCGTTATGGAGCATAACGGGAAAATCTTGATGCGACTTATTAATGAACTAATGAATTTTTCAAAATTAGAAAACAATAAACTTAAATTAACCTTAAGTCAAAATGATTTTACACAAGTCAGCCAAACCATCTGCAACCAATTTGACTACTGGGCAAAACAAAAACAAATCCATCTTAAGTGCATTTTACCTGACGAACCTATAATCTATGTTTTCGACCCAAACCTTATGGAACAAATCATCTATAATCTGATATCCAATGCGATTAAACATACACCCACTGGAGGCAATGTATGCTATAAGATAGAAAACCATACCGATTACATTATTTTCAAAATTTCAGATAGCGGAGAAGGTCTTTCTCCCGACGCTATAACGCATGTTTTCGAACGTTTTTATAGCAAATATTCAGCAGTATCTAAAGATATTGGAGGCACAGGTATTGGCTTACACCTCACCAAAAGTTTAATAGAAATGCACAAGGGTTCTATATGGATTGAAAGTAATGAGGAAAAAGGAACAACCTTCTTCGTTAAGATACCTAAACTCGTAAAGGATCTTAATTCTATCAATAGACAGGTCCATAAGAACGATACCCCTACGCTGCCTATACCTGTTAAAGTTGCGAATGCTATTGAAACGGATAAGAGCAAAGAAAAGGAAGAAGAAAAAACACAAAAGCTCACCCTTCTTCTCATTGATGATTATCCTGACCTATTGGAACTTCTCTCTAATTTGTTTAAAGATGAATATCTCATTAAAACAGCTACAAACGGACAAGAAGCTTGGGATAGACTGGATGATCTATTGCCCGATTTAATCATTTCAGATATTATGATGCCTCTCCTCAATGGGCTACAATTATGCGAAAAGATCAAAAAGGATGAAAGGTATGCACATATTCCCATTATTCTTCTTACAGCTAAATCAACGAAACAAGACGTTGCACAAGGCTATTACAATGATGCAGATGGGTATTGTTCCAAACCTTTCAACAATTCCGTACTCAAAAATATGGTTCATTCAATTCTTTCCAATCGACAAAAAATGGCACTACACTTTAGAGACCATTTTTCCTTCTTCTCAAACGAAATCAGAACAACCGCTTCTGACGAGAAATTTATGCAAAAACTGTTGGAATATATCAAACTTAATTTATCTAATTCTGATTTAGTTGTCGACAATATTACCCAACATATGGGCATAAGCTCAACGATACTTAATAAAAAGTTGAAATCATTAGCAGGACTAACCACTAACGCTTTCATCCGCCATATACGACTTAAAGCTGCAGCTGAAATGTTAACCACAGGAGAATACAATGTAACAGACGTCACTTATGCCGTAGGATTTTCAGACTTGAAATACTTCAGAGAATGTTTTAAAAAAGAATTTGGTATCCTTCCACAAAGATACAAAACAGAACATCTATCCAACTAAGAAAAGGAGATGAAAATTATACAACTATAAAAAAAGCGATACCCTAAATGGATATCGCTACGCTCTTCTTCTTGGACTCGAACCAAGGACCCTCTGATTAACAGTCAGATGCTCTAACCAACTGAGCTAAAGAAGAATTTATATTCTTTATTTTGGCTCTTCCTCTTGGACTCGAACCAAGGACCCTCTGATTAACAGTCAGATGCTCTAACCAACTGAGCTAAGGAAGAATTTATTCTAGATCAAAATGTATGCATTTCTTGCTCTTCTTCTTGGACTCGAACCAAGGACCCTCTGATTAACAGTCAGATGCTCTAACCAACTGAGCTAAAGAAGAATTTATATCATTTTCAACAAAAGATTTCCACTACTTAATTTAATGAACGAATTCCCTTTCCGAAAATGCTCTGCAAAAGTAGAGGTTCTTTTCGATATATGCAATATATTTGACGAAAAAATTATTACTTTATCCAAAAATACTTTTTTACTCTTTCTTTTACGAATAAATTTAGCACCTTTGCATTTAGTCATTTATCACCAACGATATGAACTTAATATAATATAAACAATAAATATGACACGTCGAATAAGAAATAGCATCCTAGCTGGAGTTCTTTTGGTCTCTACTAGTACTCTACCTATCCAGGCACAAAATAATAATCGATTTGAAGTAAGTAAACAATTAGATATCGTTAATGCAGTCGTCAAAGAAGTTGAAATGTATTACGTGGATTCTGTTAATGTAGATAAAATGGTAAAGAGAGGCATCGACGCCATGCTCGGTGGTCTTGACCCTTATACCGTTTATTATCCTGAAAAGGACATGAACGAATTTAAAATGATGACAACGGGAGAATATGCGGGAATGGGTGCTTATATTCGTCAACGTAAAAACAACAAAGGGGTAGTCATTACTGAACCTTTTGAAGGTATGCCAGCACAAAAAGCAGGAGTAAAGGCAGGAGATATTATACTTAAAATCGATACAATAGACGTAACTCATGCTACAAGCAAAGAGGTCAGTGACATCTTAAAAGGAGTACCAAATACATCCATGACACTTTCTCTTCGTCGCCCCAATCAAAAAGAACCCCTCAAAATAGACGTAACCCGTAAAAAAGTAGTCATTAATCAAGTCACTTGGTACGGCGTACAACAAGATAGCATTGGTTACATCTATCTTAAAAGCTTTACAGACAAAAGTGCAAAAGAAATGAAAGATGCTTTTTCTGACTTACGAGACCACCATCATATCAAATCTCTTATTATTGACCTACGTGACAATGGAGGAGGCTTATTACAAGATGCCGTTCGAATCGTAAGTATGTTTGTACCCAAAGGTAGCGAAGTTATCTCAACAAAGAGTAAAATGAAACAATGGGATCATACCTATCGTACATTAGTAGAACCTATCGACACCCTAATGCCTTTAGCTATTTTAATCAATGGTAATTCAGCCTCTGCATCAGAAATTGTTTCTGGCTCCCTTCAAGATATGGATCGTGCCGTTCTTCTTGGTAATCGTTCCTTCGGAAAAGGATTGGTACAATCAACACGTGACATACCTTTCAACGGAAAAGTAAAAGTAACCATAAGTAAATATTATATTCCAAGCGGACGTTGTATTCAACAATTAGACTATAGTCACCGTAACCCTGATGGAAGTGTCGCCACTATCCCTGATAGTTTAACCTCTATATTCCATACAGCTGCTGGACGTCTTGTAAGAGACGGCGGAGGTATTCGTCCAGACTTCGAAGTAAAAGTAGATAAATTGCCTACCTTAATGTATTATCTACTGACCGACTATGTCCTCTTTGACTTTGTAACCAATTGGACGCAAAAGCATGAGACCATTGCTCCAATCGAAGACTTTAACGTGACTGATCAAGATTACGAAGACTTTAAAGCTTACGCAAAAAAAGAAAACTTTACCTACGATCGGCAAAGTATAAAAACACTCGATCGGCTTAAAGAAGTCGCCGATTTCGAAGGTTATCTTGACAAAAGTGATTCCACGCTGCTCAAACCTCTTATTGAAAAACTGACCCCTAACCTTGACCGAGACTTTGAAAATAATAAAGCTGAAGTTAAAAAAGCGTTGGCGAGTGAAATTATCAAACGTTATTATTATCAAAAAGGAGAACTTCGTCAAAACCTTAAAGAGGACAAAGTGCTAGAAAAAGCGAGAGAAGTCTTATCTTCACCCCAACAATATAAAAAAACGTTAGCTACACCTAAAGAAGAACAAGAAGTGAAACCTTAAAGGTTTCGTTTAGTAGTCTTTTAAAAACCTGATCTAAGAAATTAATCAAGCAAAGGAACTTATTAATTCTTATTTCAGGATCATACGATAACCCTATCTCAAAAACTTTATATTTATGAAAAAGATAAAAAATATTGTATTCGACTTCGGTGGCGTATTAATAGATTGGAATCCCCATTATCTCTATAACACTTACTTCACAGATAGGGATAAAATGGAATACTTTCTTACACATATCTGTACTGGAAAATGGAATCTAGAACAAGATCGAGGGCGTCCTCTTGCAGAAGCCACAAAATCTTTACAAGCCCAATACCCAGCATATAAAGAAGCCATACAACTCTTTTACTCCGAATGGTATAAGATGCTTAAAGGAGAAATAAAACCAACAGTAGAACTATTGCATTATTGCAAAGCGAAAGGTTATAAAATATTCGGGTTAAGCAATTGGTCTGCCGAAACCTTTCCGATTGCTTTCAAGAAATATGACTTTTGGCCTGCTTTTGATGGGATTGTCTTATCGGGTAAAGAAAAATTAGTTAAACCAGACCCTCGCCTTTATCAACGATTACTCGACCGTTATTCCTTACAGGCAGAGGAATGTCTATTTATTGATGATAATTCAGCCAACATTGAAGCGGCTCGTACTTTGGGTTTCAACGTAGCGCTCTTTGATAATCCTGAAACGGTAGCAGCACAACTAGCAAAACAATTATAAACCCTTATAAACGAATTCTTATGCATATTGAGCACCTCGCTATTTGGACTAACGTGTAACCATAAAGACATCTAACCGAAGGAATCGCACATTTTGCGCTTTCAGTAGGTAGCGAAAAAGCCGTTGATGACCTTACCGAACAACTCCGTAGCGATGGTTACACCATCATTAGTGAAACCCGACATACCGGTGATGGCTATTACGAAAGTGCTGTATTGGACCCTGAAAACAATTATATAGAAATAACCGTATGATATAATTTCTCGGCCCTATCCTTTATAAGTACGCTACACACATTGTTTCTACGAAGTAAAAAACAAAACAAATCCCCACTTTCTGTCATTAAGAAGATGAATCTTTTAATGATAGAAAGTGGGGATTCTATTTTAAAAAACTTAACAAGGAGCTAAGTTTTATGCGTTGTTTCTATTGCTTTACAATTTAGCCTTAATCGCTTCTGTTTCTTTCTCGTAACCAGGTTTGTTAAGCAAAGCAAACATATTCTTCTTATAAGCCTCAACACCAGGTTGGTTAAAAGGATTTACCCCTTCCATATAACCACTGATACCACAAGCCTTTTCAAAGAAATAAAATAGCTGACCAATATAATAGGCATTAACGGCAGGTAACGTAATCTTTAAATTAGGTACACCTCCATCAATGTGAGCCAATTGAGT
>Ga0172378_10007230_pt1 | contig 10336 bp, 8 predicted proteins | sample GrowelOW332metaG_FD_119755 | JGI IMG/M metagenome (GOLD analysis project Ga0172378, IMG submission 119755) | Groundwater microbial communities from an aquifer near a municipal landfill in Southern Ontario, Canada - Pumphouse #3_1 metaG | ecosystem: Environmental > Aquatic > Deep subsurface >... | reverse complement strand
TATCTCGGTTGGCAGTACTACTTCTGCCAACGCTATTAGTTGTTTTGTTTCCATGGTATAGAAACGTTGATACTTGGTTTTTTATGATATTTCTTTCCCCACTAAATTTCTACTGACCCCTAATTCGTGGTTAACTGTCCACGGACTTTCATTCCTGATCCTGAATAACGAATAATATTGAAACTAAACGAGCAACATTCCTAACGTTAAGTAAAACATCTTCTTCATTCAAAAATAAAATGTTATCTTTGTCTCGTATTTTACAACAAAGCGGTCAATGCCAACGGAAACACAAATAAAACAGGATACAATGTCCTCTGTATCGGTGTTTGCAGGAAAAGATACTCTTTCCCTACAAAACGATAGTACGACTGTGGATTCTTCTTTTTACTATGCGTTTGCCGATTCTCATCCTGTAATGATTCCTCTTTGTCTTGATTCTGTCCCTTCGGTAGAAAAACCAACGCTAAATGCGGATTATTTCAATCAAGTGATCCAAAATACAGATGGTTACAAGGTGGTTGAATTGATGTCAAAAGCGAGCCAACAAAGGCACAGAGAACTTCCGTCTAAGGCAGCAACTCCGTTGAAGGAAACCATCCAGACGCAATCGTGGTTTACGCCATTCATGTTCTGTATGTTTGTGCTTTGTACTGCAGGAATCGCTTTCAGCCGTCATTCTTTTTGGCGTGAAACGAGAAGTCTGTTCTTCGCTACTTATGATGATGGTTTTTACGATACAACCAAAGAGGAGTTTCAGAATAAATTTCCATTGTTTCTTCTTTTTGTCGTAAATCTCTCTCTCTTCGCTTATTTCTTTATAAATGGAGAGGTGCTGGCACAAGTCAATTATTTTTTTGTTATATTCCTATATATCATCACTATATTGCTTTTTTCACTAGCAAAGATGATGCTGAACAAATTGGTATGTTATGTTTTCTATGATGTAAGAACCTATATGAAGGCAGAAAATACTTTTCTTTTGATTTGTTCGATGATAGGTATAGGATTGGTTCCAATCTTGTTGATTGCAGCTTATGCGCCTTCGATGATGATGCGTCCGGCTTTGTATGTCGGAGCGGTGCTTGTCTTCCTTCTGATGGGAGTCTATTTGCTGAAGATGACAACCTATTTTTTCAGAGGTACATTTTCTATATTCTATTTGATTTTGTATCTTTGCACTGTAGAGATTTTGCCATTTATAGCCCTTATTTTGGGGCTTCTTAACATATTAACGGCTTAAATTTTTTTGTCAAAATGTCTAAGATGAAAAATATTTTGGTTTCGCAACCCAAGCCGACTTCTGAGAAGTCGCCCTATTTTGACATTTCTGAGAAATATGGTGTCAAAATAGACTTTAGACCTTTTATTAAGGTTGAGCCAATTTTGGCGAAAGAGTTTCGTCAGCAGAAGGTCTCGATTCTTGACCATACGGCTATTGTATTTACTGCAAAGGCTGCTATCGATCATTTCTTCAGATTGTGTGAGGAGATGCGTATTACTATCCCTGAAACAATGAAATATTTCTGTGTTTCAGAGGCTGTTGCGCTTTATCTCCAGAAATACATACAATACAGAAAACGTAAGATATTCTTTGGCGCTACCAATAAGATAGAGGATCTTATGATTGTTATCAATAAACACTCTGACGAAAAGTTCTTGGTGGCAGTTTCTGATGTTTATGATGAAAACAAATCAGTATCTGACGACCACAAAACCGATATTTTGGCTTTGATGGAGAATAGTAAGGCTACTTATACGAAGGCTGTCTGCTATAAAACTGTTGCTGCTGATTTTACTCAAGATAAGGATTTCAACTACGATATGTTGGTCTTCTTCAGCCCTTCAGGAATCAACTCTCTATTCAAAAACTTTCCCAACTTTCAACAGGGTGATATAAAGATTGGTTGTTTGGGTGCTACGACTGCAAAGGCTGCGAAAGATGCAGGATTGAATGTCGATATCGAAGCTCCAACTCCAACAGCACCTTCAATGGCTGCTGCTATAGAGCAATACATCAGGGAGTGCAATAAGAAGAAATAACTTTCAGAGTAGAGAAGGGGTCCGAAAGAGAACAATGACGGTTGAATAGACCTCGTTGCTTCGATTGCAGATTTATCTGCCTTTCGGATCCTTTCTCTTTCTTTTATCCATAGAAAAAAGATGTTGTATAGAAATACATTCCCAAAGGCTGAGCATTTGTGCGGAAAGACTTCTGTAGACAAATTGTTTACAGAGGGAAAATCGTTCTTGTGCTATCCTGTACGAATTGTTTTTTGCACAACAGATAAGGCTGATGTTCCTGCGCGCTGCCTGATGAGCGCACCTAAAAAGCGTTTCAAACACGCTGTGGATAGAAACCGCCTGAAACGTCAGTTGAGAGAATCTTACCGCTTAAATAAGGGTGTCCTTTTCTCTGCTTTGGAGTCGAAAGATTATCAATTGCTGGTAGCTTTCAATTATATTGGCGACAAGGTAGAACCTACCGCTTTTGTGCAGCGTAAGATGAAGATCGCTTTGGAAAAGTTGGTCTCTAAATTGCCTTGATATGGCTTCTCCAAACCTCATATCCCAATTATTTGCCAAGCTGTTGATGCTGCCTGTGCTCTTCTACCGTTATTTTATTTCTCCTTATACACCACCCTCTTGCAGATTCACGCCTACGTGTTCAGAATACGCCATTATAGCCCTTAAAAAGTATGGTGCGATAAAAGGTTTGTGGCTTACCCTAAAACGATTCCTACGATGCCATCCGTGGGGAGGAAGTGGGTATGACCCGGTGCCGTAAAAGATAATTCTTGATTTTTATGGACATAGATCTCTTGTGCAGAATTGCACTCATATATTGAGATTATTCTTACAGTTGTAGGCATAAAAAAATCCGCCTTTTGGGCGGAGTCTTTATTTTGTCTGTTTTTGAAAACCTGAGTTAAATAACTATTCTGTGGTCATCGTTGACGCGGAACAGCATGTCTGCTCTTGATGGCATCTCTGTCAACATGTAACGGGTCAATCTTTCGTAATGGGAGATGAACCTCAGGAGTTTTTTGTTGTCCATTACGCGAAGGTCTTTTTTGCCTTGTGATTGGATCATGAGTTTTTTCTCTTGAAGACTACGCCATTCGTAGATCTTGTCGAACGATGGAACCTGCAACATGATTAGTAAATCCAAACACTCGAAGAAAGGCTTGTAGACGTTCTTCAATTGGTCGTTTACGTAGTGTCTCCAGATTCCCTCAGAATCTTCAGTCTCTTCCAACATGTTGATTGGATATCTTAGATCCTCTTCGGGTTGCTCGACGGCTCCTACAAGCCAACCGTCAAAAAGAATAACGTCTGGAAGGCCTGTGAATTTCTGCCATTTCGAAGCAGGGAATCGGTCGTCTGTTGACTTGTCAAAGCTTGGTATGTTCGTAACGGTTTTAGGACCTGCATTACATAGTGCATCGATGGTGCGTTGACCTAATTCAATATCATGAGTTCCAGCAACACCACGCGAAATGAGCAAAGGGTGAACTTTTTCGGATAATTCAACTCTTTCTTTTCTTGTGAGATAGAAATCGTCGATGCTGAATTGAGCCACTTTCATGTCAAAACCGGTTTCTAAAACTACTTTCAACAAGTTGCAAAGTGTCGTTTTTCCAGTCCCTTGGGCTCCGTTAATGCCTATGATTTGGGTCTTCGAAGCCATATTAAGCCCTTCGGAGATGAGTTTAGCAAGAGGAATGTAAATTCTATCAATGTCGTCCATTAAAACGTCATCTAACATGAGCTCATTCAGTTTCTCTCTGAAAGCGATACGTGTTTCTGATTCCTTGATTTGCATAATTTTTCTGTTTTTCTGTTTGCCCTGAAGGAAAATTTTGTTGTGAGTTCCATCATTAAAACAACTCCCTGGTCAATTTCAAATATAAAAAATCTCCTATTCCATTTTGGAAAAGAAATAGGAGATTTGAAATGTCTTATGTAAAGATAGGACTATTTTTTGTCTTTTGAAACATATTCATTGGATTTTTGAAGTGCTTCATTGATGTTAGAACAGATATTGTCAGCACCAACCACCTTATCAAATCCTGCTTTTTCAAGCGTTGCACGAACATGCTTGTTTACACCTGAAAGAACCACTTGAATGCCCTCTTTCTTTGATTGTAGGCATAGTGTCTCAAGGTTATGGATACCTGTCGAGTCGATGAAAGGAACCTTTCTCATACGGATGATACGAACCTTGGAGTTGTCTCCAACTTGTTTCATGATTTCATCGAATTTATTAGCGATTCCGAAGAAGTAAGGACCGTCGATTTCGTAAACCTCTACACCCTCAGGGATAGTCAGCTTTTCTTCGTGAAGGTTAATGTCGAGGTTCTCTCCTGGGTCTATCTCATCTTTGAAGACACGGATAACAGAAGCTTCGTTTGTGCGTTTCAAGAACAACACGATGGCTAATAGAAGTCCGATTTCAATAGCAATGGTCAAATCGAAGATCACCGTCAAAACGAAAGTGACTAAAAGAACGGCAAAGTCTGACTTTGGATTCTTAGCTAAAGATTTGAATGTACGCCAGCCGCTCATGTTGTAAGATACGATGATCAAAACGCCAGCCAAACAAGGCATCGGAATGTATCCGACCAACTGTCCCATGAAAAGCAAAACAAGCAACAAAACAATAGCGTGGATGATACCAGCGATTGGAGTACGTCCGCCGTTGTTGATGTTTGTCATTGTACGGGCAATAGCTCCTGTTGCAGGTATACCTCCGAAGAATGGAGTAACCAAGTTAGCGATACCTTGACCAACAAGCTCTGTGTTAGAATCGTGCTTGTCACCGATAACACCATCTGCTACCATGGCAGACAATAGAGATTCGATTGCACCCAACATCGCGATGGTGAAGGCGGCAGGGAACAACTGTTGAATCACGTTGAAGATCGTTTCGCCTTCTTTCATGGTCAACTCGGGGATCGAAGGCATTGGAACGCCTGAAGGCAATTCGTAAATGTCGCCGATGGTCTGAATGCCTGTAACCCCAAAGTAATTCTTCAAAATCCAAACCACCAAAGTGATGATAATGATGGAAACTAAAGATCCAGGGATTTTTTTCGAGAACTTAGGTGTAATGATGATAATTACCAAACTTGCCAATCCAACTCCTAAAGCTAACCAGTTGATGTTGCCTAAGTGCTGGAAGTAGCTTATCCATTTGTTTATGAAGTCTGCGGGCACTTTTTCGATACCAAGACCGAAAAGGTCGTTCATCTGAGTAGAGAAGATAGTCAAAGCGATACCTCCAGTGAATCCGACGATGACAGGGTAGGGTACGAATTTGATAATGTTTCCTAACTTACTAATACCCATTATAATAAGTATAATTCCTGCCATGACGGTGGCAATCATCAAACCGCTCAGTCCGTGTTGCTGGATGATGCCGTAGATAATGACGATGAAGGCTCCTGTTGGTCCTCCAATCTGAACTTTCGTTCCTCCGAATGCGGAGATGATGAAACCGGCAATGATGGCGGTTATTAAACCTTCAGTAGGACCTACTCCTGAAGCAATACCGAAAGCAATGGCAAGTGGGATAGCTACGATACCCACAATGATGCCCGCCATAATGTCGGTGGTGAACTTGCTCTTGTTGTAATCTTTGAGACAAGTGAAAAGTCTTGGCGCGAAAACACCCTTAATGGAAGCCTTCATACAATTTTGAATTCAATTTTAATGTTACGTTAATGAGTGCGAAATTTTGCAATAATGTATAAAAATACATTATTTATAAAAATTTTTGTAAATATACAAAGAATTATCATGTGTTTCGTGATTGAGTGGATAAAAAATATAATAGGTTTGAATTTGTTGTTTTTAGAAGTTCTAAATCTTCTTTTTTGTTTTTTAGTCTTGTTTTTTAGATCAATTTGGATTCTGTGTATTTTTTCTTTGTTGGATAAAAAGAAAGTAGTTTTGTATATTTAATCATCGTGTATACAAACAGTAAAAAAGTTAAACCGAGAAGGTCGGTGGATTACAAAAGAAATCATCCTGGTAAATTTAAATCAAACTTTAAATTTACCAGGATGATTTATAAATTTCTCATGAAGAATTTGCTTTACGAGATTTCGCTCAGTTCTAGCCAACGCATCGTCTTTTCGTCCAATTCATCGATGATTACGCCAATTCTTTGAGATTTTTCTATGAGCTCGTCGCCTTGGATGGTGCCGTTGGAGAGTCCCTCTTCGATGACTTTCTTCTCTGTCTCCAACGCAGCAATGTCTTTCTCTAAATCTTCGAACTCCTTCTTCTCTTTAAAGGTCATTTTTCGTGGGCGGTCTGCACTGTTCCGTTGTTGTTGAGGGGCTTTTTCTTCCTTCTTGTCTTTGTTTTGTACTGCAGACTTCTCTTGCTTGTCGAGGATCGATTTAGCCTCTTTCCATTCGCGGAAGTCGGAGTAGTTTCCAGGGAAGTCTTGAATCTCCGCGTTGCCATGGAATACAAGCAAGTGGTCTACCACTTTGTCCATAAAGTAACGGTCGTGTGATACAACGATGACACATCCCTTGAACGATTGCAGGTAATCCTCCAACACATTAAGCGTCACGATATCCAAATCGTTAGTAGGCTCATCCAACACCAAGAAGTTCGGATTTTGCATCAAAACAGTACAAAGGTACAGACGGCGGCGCTCGCCTCCACTTATCTTGTACACGTAATTGTGCTGTGTCTCAGGGGTGAATAGAAAGTACTGAAGAAACTGCGAAACGTTCATTTTTCTGCCGTCTCCGAGGCTGACCTCTTCGGCGATGTTTTTGACTACGTCGATGACTTTCATCTGGTCTTCAAATTTCAGTCCGTTTTGGCTGTAATAACCAAAACGTACGGTTTCACCGACATCTATCGTTCCGTTGTCCGGTTTCTCTTCGCCAACCAACATTTTGATGAAGGTTGATTTTCCCGTTCCGTTGTTTCCCACGATACCCAACTTCTCGTATCTCGCGAAGTTGTAGTAGAAATTGTCCAATATCTTGAGATCACCGAATTTTTTAGAGATGTATTTTGCTTCGAAAATCTTACTTCCTATGTATGATGCTTTCACATCGAGGCTGACGTCACCTTTATCTCTTTTAGCCTTCACCTTCTTTTCCAAATCGTAGAAGGAGTCGATTCTGTATTGAGCCTTTCCGGCTCTGGCCTGTGGCTGACGACGCATCCAGTCCAACTCTTTGCGGAAAAGATTGTTAGCCTTGGTCAACTCAGCATTTTGTATGTCGATGCGCTCCTGTCTCTTTTCGAGATAGTAGGAGTAGTTTCCTTTGTAAGAGAAGAGTTGCTGCTGGTCTATTTCTAAAATGTCGCTGCATACGCGGTCTAAGAAGTAACGGTCGTGGGTTACCATCAGCAACGCCATCTTTGATTTCTTGAGGAAATCTTCCAACCATTCCACCATCTCGAGGTCAAGGTGGTTGGTAGGCTCGTCGAGGATGAGCATGTCAGGTTCGGTAATCAACACATTGGCCAATGCCACACGTTTCAATTGTCCTCCCGATAGGTTTTCTACCTTTTGATCGAAATTATAGATCTTCAGCTTGCCGAGAATCTGTTTGATTCTTGTCTCATATTCCCAGGCTTTGTAGTTCTCCATCTGGGTAAGGAGCTTGTTGAATTTCTCTTCGTCGCTTGGGTTGAGAAGAGCTTCTTCGTATTGCTCAATGGTCTTTACAATCTCATTGTCAGATTGAAAACAAGCCTGCAGAACGGTCAATCCGGCAGGATATTGAGGGTCCTGTGGGAGAATGCTGACCCGAAGGTCTCTCTTGAATGTGATGTTTCCTCCGTCGTACTGCTCCTTTCCTGCAATGATGTTGAGCAGGGTAGTCTTTCCAGAACCGTTTTTAGCGATTAGGGCAATACGTTGGCCTTCGAAAATACTGAAGGATATGTTCTCGAAAAGGAGTTTGTCTCCGAATGATTTTGTCAGATTCTCAACCTGAAGATAGTTAGCAGCCATATATTATAATTTACGACAAAGATAACGTATTTTGACGGTATAAAATGAGATAAATCTAATCTCGATGCAAAAACGTTTGATCCTTTTCTTTTTGCTATGAAAATAGCATAGAAATACTAGCCAAAAAACACTTGTTTGACACATTTAAACATCTATTTGACGTTTTTTTTAATATTGCAACTGAAAAGAATCACTAATTTTGTATCAGTGATCATATGTTTTAAACTATAATATGAGAACAGAAAACCACAATACACAAATTACTAATAATATGACAAAACACTTACTTCTTCTTGGCTTGGCTGCATTGACCATTAGCGTGAATGCTCAGGTCACTATCACTGTGGATGCAGATGCAGACAATCGTCCTATTTCTCCTTATTTGTACGGAAGAAATGGATTGATTGACAATGAAAAGGCTAATTACGATGCTTCTGCGATAGAGATTGCACGTGAGGCCGGACTTCGTTTTGTGCGACAGAATGATGGAAACAACTCTTCGAAATACAATTGGAGTTCAAAATTGGCTTGTCACCCGGATTGGTATAACAATGTTTACGATTGTGATTGGAGCCGTACTGCAGCTGTACTTCAAAAGGAGTTGCCTGGTGTGATGACCATGTTTGGTTTTCCTCTTTCAGGAAAAGTAGCAAAGACAAAGAGCCAGAATTTCAACGACTGGGAGTATAACGAAAGTAAATGGGGTTCTTGGTGCAGTACCAATATGTGCGGTGGCGGAAGTTTGGATGCCAGTGGAAATGTGATAAAAGAGGGTAATCCTGACCTTTATCTAAAGGATTGGCCAGTCGATTCAGCCGTTGCCATTTACCCTTATTGGCGCGATGAACTGAACCTAGATATGAGCCAGTTTAAATACTGGAATATGGATAACGAGCTGGAGATGTGGCAGTGGACTCACGACGACGTTGTTCCGACAATGACTCAAGAGGTCTTAGATGCCGCTATTGACCGTTACATTGCTACAGCTAAGGCTATCCGTGCTATTGATCCTACAGTAAAGCTTTGCGGACCAGTTGCCGGAAATGAGTGGACTTGGTATATGCCATCAGGAAATGTTCGCCTAGAAGATAACGAAGGCTCTTATTGCTGGTTGGAATATTTCATCAAACGTATTGTAAAGGCAGAAGCAGAGGCCAAAATGTCTCTAATCGATGTTTTTGATATACATTTCTATCCTGATGATACAAAAGTGGATGATGTGCTTCAATGCCAACGTGTGCTGTTCGACCGTGAATATGATTATCCTTTGGCTAACGGTTTGAAGACTTTGAACGGCGGTTGGGAAGAACTTTCTAAAGAGTATATTTTCGGTAGATGTCAGGATTGGTTTGATAAATATTCAGGTGGAAAACGTGAGATGACTTACAGTATCTCTGAGTATAACATCAAATCAAACGATAACCCGATGGTTACGGCTCTTTCTTATGCATCTTTCATGGGTGAGGGAATGCGTAATGGAATGGACTTCTTCACTCCTTGGACTTGGTATCCTGTTATGTGGGAAACTCTTCATCTTTTCAGCCGATACAATCAAGAGACTTGTGTGAAAGCTGTTTCTTCTAATGAGGAAAAACTTTCTGCATATACTTCAGTGAGCACTGATCGTGACTCTATGACTATAATTTTGCTTAACCGCGATCAGACTGCTGAACAAACGGTTGATATTTCTTTGACTAATTTCGATGTTGAGGATGGCGATTATACCACGTTGCAGCTTTCTGGTTTGACAGATAAAAATACACAAACATTTGTCAGCCACACTTCAAATGCTCTTAGGTCTGGTACCGCAAGTGTAAAGGGAAATCAACTTTCAGTAAAGGTTCCTGCTTTGAGTATGATGGCAGTCATGCTTAAATCAAGCAATGGTTCTGATGTGGAAGAGTTTTCTTCTGAGTCGTTGGCTATCTATCCAAATCCAACGAGTGACAGATTCTTTGTTTCAAATACAGGCAATGTTAAGAGTGTGGAGATTATAAATGCACAAGGTGTGGTAGCATTGAAGAAAACAGTTGATTCGTCAGATGATGTGGAATTGAATGTTTCTGGATTTGAAAAGGGTCTTTATATTGTTCGCATCATTATATCAAATGGTGTTAAAACAAATACAGTGATAATTGATTAAAAAGCGTAAATACTTTCGATGAAAAGGCTCGTCTCCGATAGGGAGATGAGCCTTTTCTATGCCTAAAAATGAATTGTTTGCTGGATTCAAGCGGACAATGCAACCTCATTTAAATCCAAGTTTGTCAATTGTTTAAATTTTTGTAAAGGAGTCATATACCCTAATCTTTTCCTCGGTCTCGAGTTTAAGATGTTTTG
>Ga0172378_10007227_pt1 | contig 10341 bp, 9 predicted proteins | sample GrowelOW332metaG_FD_119755 | JGI IMG/M metagenome (GOLD analysis project Ga0172378, IMG submission 119755) | Groundwater microbial communities from an aquifer near a municipal landfill in Southern Ontario, Canada - Pumphouse #3_1 metaG | ecosystem: Environmental > Aquatic > Deep subsurface >... | reverse complement strand
GCATAAACAATAGCCTCGTTTGTACAATTTTCAATTGTTCCGCCCTTAACATATGCGGCAATTCCACCTGCAAGGAATTTGGCAGTTATACAACCCTGTGTTTTAAGATTTTTAATCGTTCCGCCTTCTCCCAAGCATCCAAACAACCCTTGTGTTGTAAGTGTACCGTTTGTATATATCCCGCTAACGGTATGGCCTGCACCATCAAATTCTCCGGCAAAATAATTGCTACTTGAAAGCACGCTATTTGCAGTCGCAACTCCTGTTCCAATTGGCGTCCAAATATTAGCATCATCTTTTACTGTATAATAAGTTGCTTTCATAGGATAATCTGACTGCCCAAAAGTTCCTACTGCAGACATGTACTTGTCGTTACTCGTATCAAGTGCAATATCTTTACCTAATGTTATTTTCTTTCCTGCAAAGTCAGTTTTAGTAATTCCACTGGCTGTACCATTAACTATTGCTGCCAATCCTGTCAACTGAGCCTTTGTATTAATAGTATATGAAGTATCATTTTCGTGACCTTCGTACCAAGAAGTATCGCAGCTTTCAAGAGTAAAACTGTTAGTAGTTGAATCCCATGTTGCTGTATAAGGCTCTCCATTGACTGTAACTTTATGATTTTCTCCTGTAGCATATATGTAAAGAGTGCTATCTTCCCCTGCAACCCAATTATCCTTTGTTGCTGAAATTGAAGTTTGTTCACTCTTCACTTTATCTTCATTTACGTATTTATATTGGTGAATTCCTCCGTTGTAAACTTCTTTTCCATCCACTTTTACAGAGAATGTATTTGCATCAATTTTACTTGTATCAAATTTCATAAGATACATATTTGCGTTCTCTGTTGAATTATTATACTTATCAGCAGAAATAACAACGTCATTTACGCCTCTTTTCGTAACACCGTTAGCGCTCCATGAACTTACAGCATTTTCATCAATATAACTTCTAATGCTGCCACCAGCAATGTATACTTTTCCATTTCCAGCATCACCTGTGGATCCATTGCCTTTTCCAATAGCTCCCGCATTAAAATCTATATTGAAATTAATACTACCTCCATTAATATACACATTCCCCGGTGTAACAGTTGTATTCTTTCCTGTTCCGATTATTGCACCCTGTGCATTTCCGATAATATTTAAGCTTCCACCATTTATTGTAATATCTCCCGGTGTTCCTGATTCAGCATTCCCTGAAGTACCTATTACCGCACCCATCTTTGATCCTTTTCCAAATATTGTTCCGCCGTTTATTGTAATTTTACCATTCACTTCAGGCGTTGCATAATCGCCACCAATAGCAGCTGCACTTGAATGTTTGTAAAAATACAATGTTCCTGGTCCATTAATCTCCAATTCTGTTCCTTGTCCCACGTGGATCAACGAATAATCTGTATCCTGCAATTCAAGAAGATTTTCACCTTTTAGATTTAATTTATTGCCGGTTCCCGAATAGTCTATAACATTTGACGTTTCATTTGCCGGTCCTGCTATTTGAAGATTATCAATTGTCAAATCAACATCTGCTCCACAATCTATCGTAAGCGCAGAATGTGTTTCTGTTGTTTTGCCTATCAAAGACACTTGTAATCCTGTTGCAATCTGAATTATTCCTGTCGCATCAGTTGCCACTTGATAGGTTCCGCTTGCCGTAATTGTATCCCCACCTGTAACTATTGCTCCATCTGTTCCAACATCAGCTGCGTTGGCCATTCCTGTCATCCCCGCAAAGAGTGACAAAACCATACACAGTGATATCAGAATAGAAAGAGCCTTATTCCTACTTAACGTTTTCTGATTCATAATCTTGTTCCTTTCATTCATGAAATTTATTTTTACTTGTTTCCAAGCAATCCACTATTTTTTTGTTCTCTTTGACTTTACATAAGAACAAGAAGCATACTTTATCTTTCCTTTTTCATATCCATATGCTCGAACTTTGTAATAATATCTTTTGTTTTTCTTTAATTTTATATTTGTATATTTAATAGTTCTAACTTTTTTTATTGTTTTATACTTTCCTTTTTTTGTTGTTGCTCTATATATTTGATACCCTTTTGCTCCAGTTATTTTTCTCCATTTGATATAAATTCTTTTGTTTCCCGCTTTTAAAGAAACCACTGTTTTTTTCAACTTTAAATGTTTTGCAATCGGAGTTACAGCTTTTTTATTCTGTATTACTGTTATGCTTTTAACACATTTTGGCATTGAGGAGTTTACTTTATATTCTACTGCTGGTTGCCCATTATTAAACTCTTTTTCAGTCTGTCCAAATACAAATCTGTATGCATAAAAAGTATCCCCTTTCATATTCTCTATATTTTCATTTGCACCAACAGCTACATTCCCCTTTAATACCAACATAGAATCAACCTCTTTTCTACCTGCTGATTTTTCTATTGCATTAGATCCTGAAATAATGTTTGGGTAATAATATCTTTGACTGCCATACAGCATTTCATAAGTGTAATACATATCCATTCCATCTGCAGCAGTGATTTTTAACGATGAATCTTTGTCAATTTTAACACCTGCATTCTTTAAAAGATTTGTAATTGTAATTCCCTTATCTGCTTTTCCTATTAAGGCATCTTCCTCGCTAGCGTAACCAGAATAATATAAATTGTCTGTCGCCAAATTATTCATATCTTCTCGCGTATAACTTTTAACCTTTGTCGCTGCTCCTTTAGTTCCTTCTTGTTGATACAATGTAAAATCGCTATATGATATCTCCGGCTCTATTTGAACATCTCCACTTGGCATAGTAAATGCGTATTGTCCATATTTTCCATTTCCCGCACTGTCTTTTGTATACTTGTAAGTGCTCGTAGTTACTTTTTTACCATTTACTGTCACATTTATTCCTGTTAAAGAAGTCATCATCGCAGCTCCAGCTTTTGTAATATCTACAACAACTGTTGCTCCTTCTTTTACTTTTGATTCTGATTTATATCCTGAATCAAATGATAACTCCCAAATAGCGTCAAGATTATCTGGTAAGTTTATATTATATTCATCATTTGAAGATGTTTCTCTTTCAACATAAACCGTTATCTTCACATCCCTAGCAGGCATCAGAAAGGAATATTTTCCACTGTCATTAATTACCTGCACCTTGTTTCCAGCCACATCTTTGATTGATACGCTTCTAACTTTCTTCTCTCCACTAATATTGCCTACTGTAAATTTAACTGTATCTCCAACGCCAGCTGTATTTCCGACATCTTCAATCGTTGCATTTTTATCCCCATATATTTCATTTCCTATTTTGTAATTTGTTTCATTATAATCTTGTCCAGCCTGCCAATACAAAACCGGATACCCCTTATTTGCATTTTCAGTGTCGGCATAAAAAGCACCACCCATTTCATCTGCAAAAGTTGCTGCTTTCATTTCTGTTTCACTGTTAGCCGTAATTTTTTCCGTATCCCATATCAAGTTGTTACTTTTGTAACTATCCGCCCAAAATTGGTATCCTGTTGCGGATACATTAGCTACATTTATTCTATTTTTTAAATAATGACAACCACTATATATCATCTGATTTTCTGCGGTACTACTGTTGCCACCCGATATGTTTCCAACTTCATAAATCCAATTGGTTCCATAAATCATTTTACTTGTATCTATAGAAATAATTCCCGTTGTATAACATTTTGTTATTGCAGTTGCACCGTCTTCACGTCCTTCTTCACATCCTGCAATTCCTCCAATCGCTCTAACATGACCAGCTGCCCAGTGTTTATCGGTCAGAGTTCCTGTATTGTAACAATTAGTTATTGTTCCGCCTTCACTTTTTCCAGCTATTCCACCTAAATATACTTTTCCAAAGCTTATGCCTGTTATATTTCCTGTATTGTAACAAGCTTTTATATCTGCTGCACCATATTGACCTCCTATGATTCCCGCAACATACTGATATCCTTCTATATCCCCCCTATTAGCGCACTCTTTAATATCAGCAGTACTACCATAATCTACAGCACCTACAATCCCTGCCAATCGTCCAGAACTCTTTGTCTTTGAACTATTTGAAATATTACCTTCATTTTTACAATTTGTTAATTGACTATTTCCTTTTATTTCAGACGCAATTCCTGCCACATAATCATTTGTCCCACTTACTGTAGCCTTATTTGTAACATTTGTAACATCGCCTGCACAAATTGAAATTAATCCTGCTGTATGATAAGCGCCTTCAACTTGTCCATCTACAGTCAAATTCTCAATCAAGCTATCTTTTCCTGTATATGCAAATAAAGCCAAGCCACTAGTTATTTGATTCATTTTTAAATTTGAAATCGTTTTTCCATTTCCATCAAATGTTCCATTGAAACTTGAACTTTCAGAAATTTCAAACCCTCCTGTTTCTGTCACTGCCGCTTTACCAATCGGTTCCCAATTATTATTTCCTAAATCAATATCATTTCCCAGCACAATTTTCTTGTCTGAGAAATCGCTTTGTGCAACTCCTTTTGCAGTTCCATCCGTTATTGCAGCTAATCCAGCCAACTGTTCTGAAGAAGTGATGGTAAAAGAACTGTCTGTTTCATGCCCTTCATACCAAGTAATATCTTGGCTTATTCCATCCCAACCAGATTCGGCAAAACTTTTTGCAGGAAAAGATCCGAAAATTGAAGCAATCATCAATATTGATAATATAACGGCTATCGTTTTTTGTTTTTTAAATAAAATACACATCTATTTCTCCTTAAACAAAGTGATTATATCATATTTTTTCCCGTGAAAGAGTTGTCGTAACAACGTTTATGTGCAAGTTTTCATTCTTTGTCACTTATGTTATAATCCCAATTATGAAACATTTATTTATTGAAGGCCCTATTCAAACAGGCAAATCAACTTTATTACGAAAATGTCTATATCCATATAAATCGCAATTAGGTGGATTTTCATCTCAACGTTTAATGAACGAAAACGAATTGGCTGCAGGCTATCGAATTACGGAAGCTACTGATTTTTGTTTACAACAAAAACCCAATTTTAGTTTGCCCGGGATTTTTCAAAAAAAGGCAGAAGAAGGTTCAAAAAAAAATCCTGAAGTTTTTGAAAATTACGGTGTTATGCTTCTTGAAAAAAGCAACGCATATCCTCTAATTCTCTTGGACGAAATAGGCGGGGCTGAATTGCTGTATCCAAATTTTTACCGCAAACTTTATGAAATATTGGAAGGTGATATCCCCTGCATAGGTGTAATAAAATTAAACGAAAAAGCTCGTTTTATGAGCCAAGAAGCAAAATACCCTTCAGATATTGTTTCATTGAATCTTAAATTGCGCTACGATATAATCAATAAGTTTGACGGCAAAGTTATTAGTTTTAATGACAATTCAGAAAAAGAAATCAAGGAGTTTTTATGTGGAATATTTATGACAGATTAATAAAAGAAGTCCCAGCAACTATAAAAGTGGATTATATTCATCAAGGGCCTATTTGGACTCTTGTCAAAGCGGGAGACCTTTGTGGAATTGCAGTAACCATAAATGAACAACATGCTTCACTTCCTGATTATTCATATCTACAGGGACAAAGCCTCGAAACTATTGCAACGCTTTGCAAATCATGGAACTTTCTTACTGCCAGTGTCGGCACCGCTGCATTAAATGCTTTTTATAATAATCAACCTTTAGAATTTTCTAAAACAGGTAATACTTTTGACGATTATATTGATTTTGCAAAAAATAAAAAAGTAGCCATAATTGGCCACTTCCGCGCGTTAGAACACGCTATCTTTGAATCAACAGAAATCTCTATTTTAGAACGCATTCCAGAACCAGGCGATTATCCAGATTCTGCTTGCGAATACATATTACCCAATCAAGATTTAATTTTTATTACAGGCTCAGCTTTTACTAACAAAACTTTACCTCGCCTACTACAGCTTGGAGAAAATGCCCATACCGTAATAATTGGACCAAGTACTCCCTTGTCAACTGTATTATTTGAATACGGAGTAAATGAAATAAGCGGATTAATACCAAACAACATCCCTGAAAATATGTTTGAAACAATAGGTAACGATTCAATTAGTCTTTCAAAAGTCGGAACTCGTATACGTATCACTAAATAACTACTTAAATTTTATAGTTACTTCTGTTCCTTCTTCGTATCCTTTTAAACTTTCTACCATTCCCTTCAAAGACCCTTTTAGAATATCTTTGACAAAATCAACTATCATGATTTCCTCTCCATTAAATAACAATTTAATATCGCCTTCCATCACTTTACATTCAGAACGATTACGTTTACCAGATAGCATGTCTGCCAACAATCCTCTGCAACCTTTTTCACCACAAAGGGTGCAACAATTCAAATCATAATTAGGCATTCTGACTGGTGTTTTTTCTAAAATAAACTCTAAAAGTTGATCTGGATTTTCAATTCCATTAAACACTGGCAATCCTTTATACTCCTCAAGTTCTTTTGAAATAACTCCTGCTATCCCAATGGTCAAAGAATTTATCTGTTCATCCAGTTCCTCCGTTGTTCTGCCCGTTATAATATTAGGGGAATTAGCACCACAATCGCCTTCAAGAACAACCCAATCCTGATTATAATTTTTTAATATATCTTCGCAGTTCAATTTTGAATTGAACATAATATCAGTTTCTTTCAATCCTCTAGCTGTTACTAATTCTGCTCCAGCCTTTTTGTGCCTATCAGTATTTGTTCCTTCCGTTTCAATTGTAAACTCTTCAAAATGAATATCTTTTATTGTTCCTACCGAATAGCCTCTGCTTATCAATCCTTTTATTATTGACTCTGCAGTTGTTGTTTTTCCGGTTTTTGATATACCTTTGAGCATTATTAATTTCATTCTTTTTTACGCCCCCTCAAAACATCAAAGCCAGCAAGCAATAACATGCACAAATTTAACTGTATACCTAACGCAATCAATCCTAAAACACTAGTTGCTATATATTCTGTATAAATTGAAAACATCCCTGAAACCGGAATAAGAATATAGCAAAAAATTATAATTACAAAACTACCAATACCTTTTTTTTCGCATTTTAAAGCCGTTTTGATTCCTTGATTTTGTTTTGCCAAAAAAGCAACACCTTGAAGCAATTTATAATAAGCATAAAACATCCCTAATATCGTCAAGTAATTCATAAACATAACACTAAAATCTATAAATATTTGATTACCCATATTGTTTTTATAATTTCTTAAAGCTAAAAATACTTCAATAATAACAATTATTATCATTATCATTGAAAGAAAATTAACTCTCCTAAAACAGGGGGAATATTTTCGAATTGAATTTGTTCCTAAAAATATTATTATCCAAGCCAGAATCATAACTCCGATGTAAGCAAATTCAGCGAAATTCAACACTTCAAACATTCTAACAGCCTGCAAAGCCAATGTATTCAATGCAATTATTACTAATCCTACGACTGCTACCCGCAGCCCTCCTACATGATTTTTCCCCATATTTGCCTCCAACGCTATCATTATCACATATTTCATGAGTATTTTCAAGATGAGCAAATTCAATTTTATTTCTTGACACAATCTTATAAATATTGTATCGTTTATAAGCGATACTTGAAAAACATAAGGAGACCTGATATGCGAATACGAAAAGAAAATGATGATATGTTAGATGATGAAGTTCTGTTAATGGCTAAAGTTTCAGATGCTTTAGCACATCCAGTTAGAATTAGAATTTTTCGTTATATTATGGCTTGCAATAAATCATTGACTCAAGTCTGTAATAAAGATATTGTCGCAAATTTTGATTATGCCCAAGCAACTATTTCACAGCACTTAAAAACTCTGGTCAAATCAGGATTAGTAGATGTAAAAAAAGAAAATAAATACTCCTTCTACTTTGCCAATATAGGCACATTGATGAAGTATTTAGATATTACTAAAAAATTTGAATAATTTGTTTCCCAACCAATCTATGATATCGCTCTTCTTGAGAAGGCCTAATAAAATCATAGCCATATTGATAAAAATCCAGAACATCAGCATCTTTGACAATCTCTTCTAAAGGCGAACCAATTTCGTCTTTTTTGCTGTGGTTTTTTACCGCTATTGCAATTTGTTGAATTTCATCTTCATTAAAAAGCCTAGTGTTTCGCAAAAACTTTTGCACAGGTTCAAAACCAAATTCCGCATGTCCTGTTTGTTTTCCGTTAATAATTCGCCCATAATCATGACAAGAGCAAGCACAAGCTGCCATAATAGGATCAACATTCCTTTTTTCCGCCAACATATATCCAATTTTTGCACAACTGATTATATGTACTCGTTCCCAATCAATAAAATGATCCCTTTCTAATTGCGGCACTAATTTTTCGTATTTATCTATTTCTTTCAGCAATGCACTTTGCAATCTTAATATTTTTTTCATTTATGATAATTTTCCTTTCTAATAATTTTAAAGCTTCTATAAATTTGCTCCATAAGTATTACTCGCATCATTTGATGTGGAAATGTCATAGTCGAAAAGGATAATTTATAATTTGCCCTGTCATTTACGCCCTTAGACAACCCCTTCGAACCGCCTATAACAAAAACTATGTTACTTTTTCCTTTATTCCCCAATTGTTCAATATATCCAGCCAATTCTTCGCTTGTTAGATTTTCTCCTTTTATTTCTAAGGTTATTACATAATCTTCTTTTTTTATTTTTTTTAACAAGTTTATTCCTTCTTCATCAATGTTATCAGAACGGCTTTCCTTTAGCTCCGTAATTTCTAGATTACAATAAGCAGTCAATCTTTTGGCATATTCAGCGATAGCTTGGGTCCAATATTTTTCTTTTAATTTGCCTATGCAAAGTATTTTTATATTCATATTAAACCTCAAACACCGGGCTAACTTTATCTCTAATAATTACATCTAATTTCAATCTATCCCCCGTTAAAATCCCTTTATCTTCTAATACATTTTTAACTGTAATTTCAGCCATTTCCGGAGTATTATTTTCATTACTCAAATGAGATAAAATCACTCTTCTTTTTTTATTATTAACCTTCATCAATTTGCAAATACACTCTCCTGCGGCTTCATTAGAAAGATGACCCTTCTCTCCCAAAATTCTTTTCTTTATATGATAAGGATATTTACAAAATTGAAGTACGTCCACATCGTGATTAGCTTCTAATGCCAATAGATCCGCTTCCTTTATTTTTTCAAAAGCTCCGTCGCTAACATAACCTGTATCGGTAAGTATACTGATTTGTTTGCCACCATTTTTAAAAGAATATCCCACTGGCTCTGCTGCATCATGAGAAGTTTTAAAAGAACTGACTTCAATATCCCCAATAGCAAAAGTGTCACCACTCTCAAATATCATTTGTCTTTCAGTAGGTACAAGTTCAGAAATATATTGCCACGTACTAATGTTAGAATAGACAATTGCAGAAATGCTTTTTTTTGTCACAATTCTCAAGCTTTTGACGTGATCACTATGTTCATGGGTAATTAAAATACCATTGACTTGTCCCGGTTCAAGACCTAAAGATGCAAGCCCTTCAAATATTTTTTTACCACTAATGCCTGTATCTACAAGCAATATCGTCTCATCGCTTTTAATCATATAACTATTTCCACTACTACCGCTGGAAAATGAACAGAATTTCAAAATTATACACCTTGCTTTCTTTTTTATGTCACTATTTATTAGTCTTTCAATTGTAACATTTTTTGAAATGATTTTCTACCTTGCCAATACTCATCGCTATATATTGATAAAACAATAATTTGAATTATTATTCGCTTTTGTATTCTTCTCTTTCCTATAATCCTTGCCACTTTCAGTCTCTTATTGCATAATAGAATCAGGAGGAAATTATGGCTATATTAAAAATTTATACAGATGGCGCATGCTCTGGCAATCAAAACGAAATAAATGTCGGTGGATGGGGTGCCGTCTTGGAATATGGAGAACATAAAAAAGAATTATGTGGCGGGCAAAAAAACACTACAAACAATCGCATGGAAATGACCGCTTTGCTTGAAGCTTTTAATGCAATAAAAAAAGAACATCAGCTTATTGAAATCTACTCTGACAGTTCCTATTTGATGGATTGTTTTCGGAAAAAATGGTATGTAAAATGGTTGAAAAACGATTGGAAAAACTCTGCAAAAAAACCTGTAGAAAATCGCGATTTATGGGAAGCTCTTTTGCCTTTTTTGGAAAAGCACACTATTTCTTTTTATCGTGTAAAGGGTCATGTGAATTTAAATCACCCTTCTACAAATGCACGAAAAATTTACGAAAAATTTATGGAATGGAATGGGTCAAACTTTACTTATGAACAATTCTCATATATTACCAAAATGAATAACCAAG
>Ga0172378_10007226_pt1 | contig 10341 bp, 18 predicted proteins | sample GrowelOW332metaG_FD_119755 | JGI IMG/M metagenome (GOLD analysis project Ga0172378, IMG submission 119755) | Groundwater microbial communities from an aquifer near a municipal landfill in Southern Ontario, Canada - Pumphouse #3_1 metaG | ecosystem: Environmental > Aquatic > Deep subsurface >... | reverse complement strand
TATTTGTGCTTTTAGGACTTGTTGTCTGTTCATGGTTGGTCCTCCTTAATTAAATAAATCCCAAAACGAAAACGTTGTTTTTTTATAGACTTTATTATAAGCAGCTTTCTTTGGATCGTTTACCCATCCCATGCCTTTTTTACCATACAAAGGATTGACCGAACTTTTAACAGCCTTATTAAACTTAGTTGTCGTCCGTGCTTTTATCATCTTGTTCAGACTTGGCTTTCGCATCCCGAATTTCATTGTTGGCTTCCTCCTTTTCATAGACATCTAGCAGAATGTTTATCACTTCGTCATGCGTTAGTTTCTTTTTCTTTTTGAAGGCAATGTAACGATTATGTGTGGCTTTGTAGATTGAAAATGAAAAGTTTCGCATTAAATCCTTTTTCATGTTTTCCTCCCTCTTTCTTAGTTGGTAAGTATATTATATATCATATATTATAGATTGGCAATAGTTATTTGAAAAAAAGAAGTAGGGATTAGCCTACTTCTTGAAATATATCATGCGTGATATTAAGAATCATTGCTTTCTAAATTTGAGAATGCTCTTGCAAACAAAATTGCTTCACATTCGTCTTCGGAAGGTTGGATGCCATAAATGTCGGAAACCATCTTCATTGCTTCGGATTTTAGTTCGTCGCGTTTTCGTGATGTAATGCCGACACGTTTACGCCACTCTGCTGCTTTTATTACGTTTACGATGTAGTTTCGTTCTTCTAGCACAATTTCTAGCGTACCTTGTAACTTTGCTAGTATTTCATAAACGCGTGGGTTCTTTTGCACTTGTATGCCTTCGATAAAAACGAATGTTGGCTGGTGTTTTTGGCATAGCGTCATACAATATTTAATTGTGTAGCGTATGCGGTCATTTGTAGGGTCTGACGGTTTTGGTTTAATGACCCCGTATTCCAGTAATTCCCCTGTTTGTTGGTCCGTTAGCGCCCAACCGGTTGCGGTTGTTGACTGATCAAAGGCGATAAGTTTCATGCAATTGCCTCCATTTTCGTTCTGGTGGGTAAACATCTTTTAGTCCATCCCCGATGATGATGAGGCGTTTTTTTGCACGTGTGACTGCTACGTAGGCGATGTTTTTTGTGTCTTGTTCGCTTGGTTGGTATGCCACCACGTCCCATTCAGAACCTTGTGATTTGTGGACGGTCAAACCATAAGCGTACGTGAAATTATATTCCAGTTCTAGTCGGTTGTTTATTTTTACCATTCGTTTCGTGCTTGTGTTTTGGATGAGGTCATATGAAATGACTTCAAACAATTGTCCGTTGAAATAGCGTCCTGGCTCGTTTGTTTTTGCAATGATTTGTTCGCCAATTTTGAAATGAGAACAAATAGACGGTACGCCATTCTTTATGCGCTGTTGCTGATTGATATCGGAAACATTTTGATTTGTGAACGTTAAAGCAACTTGTGCGCCACGTGCAAATGCTTCTTTTGCGGTTGATACTAGCTCAATGTTTGGATGTCGCATGTTTGCGTTTTGTTTGAAACCAAGTATCTCACGCCCCATTGCAATAATGTCTGGCGCTTCGGATCGTTTGTTTTTGGTTAGTTCGCACGTTGTAAATCGTTCCTGTATCAGTTCAAATGGTCGCCCGTATTCAACTGGTGGCAATTGGTTCTTGTCGCCAATGAAAATAAGTTGTTGGTTATCATAGTTTCGTAACAGTGAATGTAGTAATGGCGTGGATAGCATCCCCGCTTCATCTATGACGATGACATCGCATTCGTCCGGTTTGTGAACAAAACTGTGGATGGTTCGGACCGTTCCGTTTGTTAGTTTTTCTTGCAAGGCCTCTTTTGCTTTGTGCGTTGGAGCAAGGATGGCAACCATACGCCCGTTTTCTTTTAGTTGGTTAATGAGTGCAGCTGTTACGTATGATTTTCCTACACCCGCACCACCGATTAGGCATGATATTTTTGTTGATAAGATTTTTTTGATGGCATTGTATTGCTCCGGCTCGTTTATTATTTCGTCCGGTAACTTGCTTTCATAAAAAATATTTTGTGTTTTTTGGAAAACCGGTAAATTTTGCATGTAATGCGCAAGTTGGATTGTTTTTTCGGTTGTGAGTGTGTAGGCATCATCTAGCTTGACGATGCCTGTTTTTTCCACGTTTTCAACGTACATCGAAACCGTATCACTCCGTTGCTTTTGCATCAGGTTCGTAACATCGTGGTACACCATCGCTTTTCGTTTTTGTTCCGGTGTGTACGGTATGCCGTAACGTTCCAGTGTGTTTAATGTTCGCTTGAATTGAAAGCCGTCTAGTTCCATGAATGCTTTGAACGGATCACGTTCTAGTTCTTCTTGAAAATATGTGTAGGGATTATAGCTTTCATAATCCCCATTATATTTGTATTTGATGTGTGCATATGTATAGGTGCGCTCAATGTTTCGATTGATAGCTTCTGAAAATTGATAGGTCATCGCATTAACAACTCCACTTCTTTTTCGTCTAGTCCATCTCCTTGCATGATACTCGACAGGCGGTTCTCGTAATCGGATGCTTCTGCATGCCATTTGATTAGTTCGGGATTCGCTTGCACGTCACGTAGAAACATTACAATTTGACGGTACGAATCATTGCGTTGCCCTTTCGGTATGCCACTCGTTACCGCTTGGCTTAACAGGCGTGCTTGTGCATGGTTGAATTCTAGCAAAGTTTTTGTGCTGTGGCTAGTCATTGAAATAATGTTTTCGCTTGGTGTGTAGGATTTTGGCTTTTCTTTCGATTGATTAAATTGTTTGACGTTTACCATTGTCCCGATTACCGTTGAAATGTCTTTTTGTGAAAGGGGGTAGCCCATTAGTTGGGAAATCTTTTTAGAAGCATTGTCGATTTCCAGTTCTAGCATTTGTGCTACGCCGTCAACCGTGTTCTTGTATTCTTCTTTTGTCATTTCTTCGTCTGCCATTAAAAGAATACGCCATCTTTTCGAACCGTCGTAGTACTGTTTTGCTGTTGGGTAGATGAGGCCAAACAGCCCTTGCATTTCCAATTTGTTTTCCAGTTCGTCCCGTGTGTAAGGTTGGTCGTCAATGTCAATGGATATGATGCGCTTGCCACCTTGGTAATTGTCATCTGTACGGTAATCGTCTTTATAAATGCCATCTAGGAAGTAAGCAAGGTTATATTTCTTTATATTGTTGTATTCTTGCTCCGTGGTAGCGCCTTGCAGAAGTTCCAAGCCATTTACCTGTTCCGTTTCAATGTCGTCTACACTGTCCATAAATTCGCTTAGCGTGGTGCTTGCGTTGTGCTGCATTGTTCCATTTGCATAACCAAGACGCATATTGATTGGGAATTCTTGGAAAATGATAGAATGCAGTAATTCTTCTTGTTGTTTTTCGAATTGATTTTCTGATTCCATTTCATTTTCCAATTGTTCATTGAACAGATCATCTTCATCTTTATAAGAAAAACCTTTGAATTCGAACGCCTTTTCTGGAATAACCATCCAGCGTGCGTTTTCTTTACCAATTTTCTTGTTTGCCTTTAGTTGATATATGCCAATTTCTTTTATTTCACGCATTGCCACCACTAATTCGTTTGATCCGACTACCTTTTTGAATTCGGTTGGTTTCATATACCACTCGTTATCCAGTTCTCGCTGTCTTTCAACGCGTAACCGGTTCAATGCGTCTAATATTTCTGCTTCGTCCGCTCCGTTGTTGTGGTATAAAGCGAACATCATGTGTTCCGCTTCTTCTACATGCTTTATTTCGTCAATAATGGTAGCTGGTAGCGCGTTTCGGTTGCGAACCTGTACGAACCCTATATCGGATTGATAATGGAATCTATGCCCACCAAATTGCAAATTAAGCGATTGGTCATCCAACACAATAACGGAAGGCTTAACCCAATCCATTGTTTTGTTATTTAGTCGGATCATTCTTTTAGCTGTTTTGTAGATAAGCATTGATTCTTCGAATGCGTGCGCTACGTTTATATCAAGCCCCCGTTTTGTGTAGTCATTCCGATTCGTTGCACTTGTTACATAGTTGATTTTTCGAATGTACAATACTTTTTTTAGATGTGTTTCAAGTAAGAAATTCGTTGTAAGTGATAAATTTGAGAATGTGGCGATGTCGTCTGCTTTTAATCCCATTGCTTGTAAAAGTTCAAAAGTGCGGTTATATCCGCCAATTGCAATAATGAGAACATCTTCGTTTCCAGTTACCCGCGCAATGTTCGAATAGTTGTTAATGCGGTTGTAAATCTTCTTTAGGTTTTTTCGTGATTTTTCGAATATAATTTCTCCTGTATATTCCACTTGCACGCCTCCTTGTTTTGTGGTTTAATAAGGATAACGAAACGCCATACTTATCAAAATATATCTATACCCACTTTGTGAAGTTACAAAAAAAGGGTATAGATATTTTTTTTATATATATTAAGTAATATAGGTATCTATCTGTAACTTTGTAACTTTTGCCAAAAAAGTCAATGATACCAAGGGTTACAGAGGTTACAAGAATGGTTACAAGGTGGTTACAGTTACAGGTTTTTTCCTTTTTTCATGTCTAAAAAAGTTATTTCTTGCTTTTTGTAACCACTTTTGTAACTTTTTTGTAACCACGCTATAACCTTAGAGCCACAAGGGTTACAGCCGTTTTATTGAGTTTGTGAAAAAACGGCTGTAACCACGTTTGTAACCAAATTAGAAGGGTAAATCGAGTAAATCTTCTGAATCATCTACTACATCAAGTGATCCAAATTCATAGTTACGGTATGGATAATCTGGGTTCTTTTTGTTTGGTACGACTTTTAAGTTCATTTGTAACTGGCGTCCGATACCACGTTTTAGTGCGTCTGCTGTTGCGTATTCGTCTTTCAAGTCGGCGTTTGTAAATTCTACACCTGTTTGTGCTGCTAGTGACAAAAGGATTTTACCGTTCTTTTCTTTAACAAAATCTGGCAAGTCGTCATAGAAGGATAGAAAAATCATTTCTTTGCGTTCAGCATGGTCGCCTGAAACAACTTTCAGCGTCACAACAATTTGTTCGTGTCCATTTTTTGTTGCTGATAATTCGGATGATTCAAGTACAACTGGATAAGTTCCCGTTTCTAAAAGTCCGCCACCGCCGTTGATTTTTCCGTTCTTTGGATCGAATCCGTCTTCTTTAATTGCTTTCAAAGTGTTTAATAGTCCCATTTTAATTATCTCCCTTATTTTGTAATGTTGGTAGTAACTGCATTTGTTCGATTGTTTGTGTATTTCCGATAAGTTGGTCTTTTGCTCGTGTACTTTGCGTCGGTTGTAATACGATCAGTCGTTCTGTTTCGCTTGTTTCTGGATTGTTTACAATAACCAGCCGGCCAACAATTGGAATAATACCCATAATTGCGTCCATATTGCGCACGTCTGGTTGAAATTGCGTGTATACACCGCCATTTTCGCGTGTGACTTGTACTGCTTTCTCGTGTGCAAATAACAAAACGTTCTTTTTCAATGATTTTAAGCTAGATATGAAATCCAGAAGCACGCGGTCAATGATACCATAATCACGCATTTCTGGCATACCGCTTTTCGTGAGTAATGATTGTGCGTTCAGCCAAAACTTTTGGAAGGTCGATAAGTTATCTATGACGATATTATCAATACTATCTTTGTTTTGTAGAAGGTAGCGGTAAAAGTTACCGAGTTCATCGTTTGGCTTCTTGGGATCCATCGTTAAAATTTTAACGTTTGGCGTACCGCTTAATACGTGATACATTCCATCAACCGATAACACGACGGTATTCCCTTCTAGCGTTTTAACCATTGTTGTTTTCCCTTTTCCAGGTTCTGAATATATGAACGCGGTCCAGTTGTTAAACTTTTTGATGGCTTTGGCGTCTAGCACTTCCATATTTTTCAACTCCTTTCAAGTAATCACGAAGCAGCGACTCGATAAGTTCATTCACATGACGCCCTTCTTTAATTGCCTGTATTTTTGTGGATTGGATAAGATCGTTGTCCAACCTTAGCGTAAAAGACTTTTTCACTTTTTTACACCTCCTTGACTTGTAAACTTAGTATAACGCTTAGGCGTTTAGAAGTCAAGTGTTATTTTAACGAATACGTAAACTTTTTTCTTGCACAATTTTAGCACCTTGAATTTCCTTACCTTGCTTTAAATCGTCTAAAATCGCTCGCTTATCAATATTCGGAGCAAGTTCGATTAAATACCTACCGTCATTAAAATCTTCCGCTAAACGCACGCTAGGTGGGTTATTTTGGATGGCTATTTTAATTAACTTACCTTGTATTCTATTCATCCCGACTTGTTCCATTGCGCCTTGTATATATTCCTTTAATGAACGAACGTTATTTTGTTGTGTTTGTTTCATCGCTTGTAGACGCTTGATTTCATCATCAATCAAACTGATATTTCCTTCTAACGACTTAATGACAAATGCGGTATTTTCTACTTTCGTTTCGATTGCATCTTCGATGGCGTCCAGTGTGTCCGTTAGTATTTCTGCATCCAGTTGTTCCGCAATTTCTAGCACTTGTTGATAGCTACTTGTTAATTCATAAAGTTTCATTCCCCAGCCACCTTTCTAATCGCTGCATTGTCTAGTAGTTCTAAAGTAAAGTCGTAGTGATCCGATAGATATTCCATGATGGTTTCCTTTTCAAGTAAGACTAAATCGCCGTTGTGTTGCATATGTAGATATTCTTCGCCACGGTAAATCTCTCCGCCGTTCCACTGTTCTAATTCAAAATAATCTGTTTCTGGTTCTTCGAACCTTTGAAATTCATTGATAGTCATGTTAAAATCTCCTTATATAAATGTATTTTTGTGACTGACTTCGCTTGACGGCGGTCAGTCTTTTTTTATGTTTGAAAGTAGCAGTGGTTCGCTCCTTGTCGCTCTGCGTGCTTCGCTTGATAGAACAACCAAGTCATAAATCGCTTCTTGTAGATTTTCTAAGTTATGTGATAGTTCATAAATATATTCTTCTTGTGCTTCGATAAATTCGACGACTGTCATTTCGTTTTTGTAGATGGCTCTTAATATCTCAATGTCGTCTTGATGCACCCATCGTTCTTTCATTTCATCCACCATCATGGCATAATCAACCCTCTCTCAATCCCACCAGCAACCAATAAAGCCAATACTATCGGACCAAATACAATCGTGTATGCAGTAACTTTCGCCATCATCGTTTTGAATTCGTCTGTGAATACTTGCATGACTACACCCCTTATCTGAAAAAAATGTTTACTACTTCTTCATCTGTCAATTCTAAAGCATGGCGGATTGATTCGATTTCTTTTCTGTCAAATTCGCCATCACCACGAAGAGCGCGGTAATATTTGCTACGATCTAAAACTTTTCCATTTTCGTTTACCTTTTCGATAAACTCATCCACCTTAAAACCTTTCAATATTAGCTTTGCTCTTAAAAAACGCTCGTCCATTGTCACACCTCCTTGTTTGTTATAATGCAATAATACACCTTTATTGTGTCAAAGTCAACACTAAAGTTTCAAATACGACACTAAAGTTTCAATAATAACACACTTTCGTCTTGCTTCTATATAATGCGTTAAAACCACACCCAAGATGGGGAATCAATATACAAACGTCGCCTGAGGACTTTTTAAATGTTAAACTTAATAAAAATAGTTGCTAGAGATTGCATCAGAATGCACATTGTAAGCTATATGCGCTGATTTGACAACCTTTCTAAAAAAATAATTCTGTCTTTTTTCTGTCTGATTTACTTCAAATAAAAATAATTTAATTATTTCGTTAAATGTAGTTGACGTTAAATATATTTTACGTTATAATATAATCAAGAGGTAAGGGAAAACAAAAAAAGGAGATGGACAAAATGGAAATCAACAAATCAGAATTGATGAAAAACGCTTGGGTATCAGCAAGAAACAAAGCATTCATGGAAGGCGGAACAGCTAAAGAGTGGTTCGCATACGCACTAGCACAACGCTGGGCATTCGAGAAAAAAATTCGCACACCAAAAGAAGCGGCACCTACTCGTGTTGTTGCTGAAACTAAAGTTCGCAAAATCAAAGACTGGTTTGTTGGCAAGAACTTCGACTTGCAAGATTTGTCCATCTACAATGATCGCAAAGAAATCAATACAATAGAAGAAACTGCAAAAGCGGTTCGCGTTCAAATCGTATCGTTCGCAAGTGGTTCTTTCACTACTTGGGTACCAAAATCTTGTATCGCTGCATAAGGAGGAAACTATGAATATCAATCAATTAGAAGAAAAACTATTACGAATGACCGACGAGCAAATAGAAGCGGAATACCTCGAAAGAAAAAATACTTGGCGAAACTCGGACGACTTGGAATTATTCAAATTGACCGAGGGAATACGTACAAGGCGCACTTACAAACGTGAGAATGAATTTCGTGCCAAAGAACGTGAAGAAAAAGTACAAGCGATGGCGGATGAATACAATGCAATTGTCCGTAGTTGGATTGCCAACGGTGCGAAAAAAGTGGATGGATATGTCACAAAGTATGTCCACAATGGCATTGTAATCCTGGAATGGAAAAACGGAGAAAAAATAGAAGAATTGCTTGAAAGAACGAAGGAAGCTGATAAGTATTTCAAGGAGGGTTATCATGATTGATATCGAAAAAATAAAAGCGTTGCTGGCATCTTCGGCAACCGGCTATGATATTGAGTTAAAAACTGGCATCAGCCGGACACAAATCGGGAATTATCGCAAGGATCCCGATAAAGTTATGAAAATGAGTTTGGAAAATGCTTTGAAATTACAGAACTATTACGAGGAGGAAAATAAAATGGATTACAAAAAAGAAATGGAAAATTTGCAAAAGGATAATGCAATTAACGGAAGAATTACGGTTTATATTTACGAAAATAAAGAGGAATGTCTGCAAGAATTAAGCGTGAATGCGGATGAACCACACGAAACATATGAATTTATGAAAGAAGAACTTGCTTACCTAGATGATGAAAAAACGATTTATAGCGTTGATTTAGGCAACGGGATGCCAACTTATTACGATGATGAGAAAGAAGCTTACGATAGTATTTAGGCAAAAAAATAACCCACCCTCAATTAAGAGAGTGGGTTTTGTTGTTTTATTTAATTGTTCCCCAAAGTGAGCCGTATTTACCATTTGAATAAGTACGACACGGAATATACGCCTGTTGTCCGTTTGCACGCTTGTATTGTAACCACACATATCCGTTTTTAAGGTGTACAGTGTGATATTTAACGTGCTCGCCATTATAGTATCTAGTTACAATCGTTGCACCCGTGGACGGTGCATTACGTACGATGATGGTGTCATTTGGATAAAATGTGCCGGTTTCCTTGTATGAATCGGTTGCTGTTTTCTTAGGTGCGACTACAACAGGTTTCGGTTTAGCTACTGGCTTTGGTTTCTCAACCTTTGCACCGGCGACAACTGGTTTTTCGTTGATGTACCCTTGCACCATTTGGACAAATTTAGCCCAATCAATCCCATCTTTACCACCACGGATTTGTGCTGGACAATTCTTTTTGTCACGTGCAAAGTCATAATGCTGTTTCATGTTCATGATGCTGATTTTTTCATCTTTCAAAATCTTGGCAGCAAGACGTGCCATGTTGTCGACTGATTTAACGTAGTTACCATCCGCGTTGATACTTCCCTCGATTGCGATACCGTGCATATTACCGTCGCCAGAACCGTCGCTCGCATGGTAACAACTCACGTCGTGTGTAAATGATTGAACGATTTCCTTGTCGTCTACTGTATAATGCCACGATGCTTCACGTGGGGTTTTATACTTTGTGTTATTAATCTGATAAGTCGCGTGCATTTGTGCATTCGCACCTCTTGCGGCGTTTCCTGTTTGATGGATAACAAGGAACTTTTTCTTGTTGAACCGTCCGAAACAGTTCTTACCTGGTAATACCGGCGCTAAATCTTGTTTAATAATCATCTATTTCCCTCCAATCGACTTGCTCGCCAAGTCATACACGCCACTAGCAGTTGCCCCACCGATGAACCCCGCAGCAATGAATGTAGGGATGTCTTGGTAAAAACCAATCGCCAAGATATATCCCACAACCATACCCAATCCGACAGACACCAACGGTAAATAACGCTTATTGACCAGTTCGGCATTCTTGATAACCTGTACTGCGATACCGGAGAATACACCGACAAAAGCGACTGCTGATAAAATATTATTCAGTAATTCGTTCATTTTGCTTTCCTCCAATCTTCCAAAATGGAAATGCGTGTTTCGTGTTTGTCTAGTCGGTCATCTGTGCCGTCCACACGTGCGTGCAATCTAATGCGGTCAGACTTTGACTCTGTTAAACTGTCTGTGAGTTT
>Ga0172378_10007225_pt1 | contig 10342 bp, 8 predicted proteins | sample GrowelOW332metaG_FD_119755 | JGI IMG/M metagenome (GOLD analysis project Ga0172378, IMG submission 119755) | Groundwater microbial communities from an aquifer near a municipal landfill in Southern Ontario, Canada - Pumphouse #3_1 metaG | ecosystem: Environmental > Aquatic > Deep subsurface >... | reverse complement strand
TCCCTGGAGGGAACCGGCTTCTCGTTGTTGCGGTGTCACGTTGTTCCATCCTCACCCCTTCGGGGCCGGCCCAGAGTCCGGCTCTTCGAACCCTGACGTTCCCTGGAGGGAACCGGCTTCTCGCCATAAAAATTGTGCTTTTAGAGGTGTCCTTTAGTATAGATTTTGGATAGAAGGATTCAAGCTATGAATACAAAAATCACGAGTGCTATTCTTTTTTGTTTTTCATTTTCTTTTGCGCAGATTGTTTCTGTCGATTTTGAGAACGAGAGCGAAGGTGCCTATACTAACGCTCTTGCGAAAAAGGATTTTGTGCCTTTGGCTGGTGCTTCCAGCTGGTATGCGATGGAGCAGAACAATGGAGAAAACGCCCGGATCGTTTCGGATGGGGCAGAGCATAGCAAAGTTCTCCAGCTGAAATATCCGGCGCATTGTCTTGGCCCAAATGATAATCCGATAGCTTGCGCGGGACAAATCAAGCAACCTCTGACGATGAGTGCCGAAGAAATGTGGGTTGCATACGATGTTTTTTTTGAAGAAGGTTTTGACTTCGTAAAGGGCGGGAAACTCCCCGGACTTTGCGGCGGAAAATGCTATACGGGCGGAAATAGGCCTAGTATAGGCGATGGCTGGAGCGCCCGCGTGATGTGGCGGCCTAATGGAAACGTCGTGCAATACCTTTATTTCGTCGATCAGACGTCGACTTATGGCGACGATGCAAAATGGGATCTCGGTGGAACGATTCCCCAAAAACAGTTCCTGATAGGAAAATGGCATCGTCTGGTGACGAAGGTGACCCTCAATTCGGTCGTAACGGAAGGTGCCGGTGAGAAAAATGGAAAGATCAAAAGCTGGTTTGATGGTGAATTGGCTCTAGATTTGGATTCGCTCCGTTTGAGGGATTCTCTCAATCAGCGGATCGATATCTTCTATCTCTCCACGTTTTACGGCGGAAGCGATAGCTCTTGGTCTCCGGCAGCGGATAGCTATGTGCGCTTCGATAATTTCAAAGTGTCCCTGGATTCGATTCCTGTAAAGGAAGGCGCTACGGGAGTGCCGCCTGTAAAACGCCGTTCTGGAGATAGAGCTCCGCGGAGCGGAACTCTTAAAACAACCCGATTTTATACGCTTCTAGGAGAAGCGTACCGGGAATGAACTGATACTTTGTAAGTAATTTTGCGTTACATTACATACGGTCGCACTTGCTTAAAAATAAGCTTGCGGTCATTGCCAATCACTTTGAATTCAATATCGAGAATTAACTCGTTTACATCTTTGTTATATAGCTTCGCAAAATGATTTTGGATGCTCTCGACTGTTTTGTAGAGTTCGGCGATTTCGCTATCGGAGAGGATGAGCGCATCCGGTGAAAGCGTGGAATATTGCAGAAGAACCGTTTGGATGCCGCTTGAGGCAGGAATAATAGAGATGATTTCTGGACGGGAGCTGTCTTCGGGGTTTGTGATGGACGTTTCGCCGAGCTGGATGTTTGCGTAAATGCCCGCAACGGAATAGTCGGCGATATTCTGTGAGATGACGACGCCATTCGCTTTTTCGGCAGGATACGCCGGGTGTATGGCAACGCCCATCTTTACTGAAAAGTGGTCTATGCTCCAGAGAGAGCGTTCTTCGAAGGCTTTGTAACTCCAGACCGAGGCCCAGACTTTGCGAATTTCAAGAGATGGTAAGTCTTTGGGTTTGGCGGTGGCCTTGAAGGATTCATAGAGTCCGGCTCCATTGAAGTCGTTCAGATCTTCGGAATTGGTGCTGGAGCGGAGACGCACTGCGGCCGCGTCAAACAGTGTGCGGGCTTTCGCATCTAATTCTGAGGCAAATGCGGAATCGACGGGTATGTGCCTAAACATATATTGAATGTTATCCAACATCGCTTCCCGGGTGCGGGCATCCGCTGTAAAATCGGCGCGGGAAATAATTGTTGAGATATAATCGCCGAGATGCCCTGTTGCGCCCGCTTCTTTGCAGGCTTGATTTACTTGTCTGCAAAGAGTTGCAGAACGGCCTTCTTTTTCGCAGTCGGTTTGGGCTTTTGTGCAGAGGCTATCCGTGACTGTTGCATATTTTAAAAAATTATCATAGTGGTAGAAGGGGACGGCGAATCCGTTCGGGGAATTGCTAGGGAGGAGCTTGTGGAGTTCTGCCAAGTTTGCCGCCTTGACTCCGACTTTTGCCGCCGCAGAAAATCCGAGTTCGGAAAATTCTGGAAGGCCGGTCTCGCTTAAATCATAGTTGAGTTTGATAGGGGGCTTAGCTTCGTTCTCCCAATATTTCTTAGCTTCATCAAACGTTACCTTTGAAATTGTGTATGTTGTCGCGGACACTTGGAATTTGACGAGGCTATCGCAGAGGGCAAGAAGCGAATCTGGAAATTCCGTGCCGTTGAATGCGATGTTGGGCGTTTTTCTTGCCTTGGCCGCCAAGTTTACGTGGGAAAGCGGCGTCTGCGCATCTTTGCTGATGAAGCCTCCGACAAGAGGGACTTCTGCGGGAAGGGTTGTCAAAATAACGATGTCATGCGCGGAAACGATTGCCGTGTCGAGTTCACTTGCGGTGAATTTGCGGAGTGTCCCGTAGGCCGTTCCCGTGTTCATTATTTGGAGTGGAATGTTGCCGAAGATTTGCGCATGGGTATAAACGGGAATGTCTTTAAAGCTGAAACTGTCTGCGTATGCGGTTGCGGCGTCTTCCGCTGCGCTTCCTGAAGGCATATAATATAGACGGTTCTTGGGCGTACCGAAGCTCAAAAATTGCAGGTGCTCTTCAATCAACTTATGCGCAAGTGCAACTTGTTCTGGAGAGATCTTGTCCGAAGGGAAGAATGTGAGCGCAATCATCGAGTCGACGGATGCGTAATAAACCAAAGTTCCTGCAATTGCAGACCTGTCTTCGCTATAATAGGTATCGTTCTCAAAATCCGAGAGCGAGCGTGTATCTCCCAGTACTTTTTGAGCAAAAGTGTAGTGCAGCGGGTATTTGAACGTATTCTGCAGATGAACTTCCGGTCTTGTTCCGTTGATTCCTGTGATGATGAATTTGACTAGATAGCTTTTGCCGATTTCACTGCTCGATGTGTAGGCAAGTCCTTTGAAAGCTTCGTAGCCGTCGTTCTTGTAAAGCCCGGCAGACTGATCCGCATCTTGTGTAAATGCGGGGAGCGTGTCGAGCGAAACGCTGGCGGAATCATTTTTTTCAAAGTGGACAAAACCCGTGAAGAACCCGTTTCCTAGCGCTTTTACCGTGATTTGCGTAGAGTCAGGCGGCGAATAAGCGAGTGCGACTCCGCGTTTGGTGCAGATGAGGGAACTGTCGGATACTCCGCTTGCTCCGCAGAGCGTTTTATGATTACCGATAGAAACAAAGTAACTGCTCGGAAGGGCTCCGGATGCATCGCTGACGTCTATCCTCGCGGAAACATCCACGGGGGCGATTGTCTCCCCATTCTGCGAACAGCTGGAAAGGGCGAACAAGCCGGCTAAAAAGCCAGCGATGCGAAAAATCATTCTTCACTATCTCCATAGCATTTTTCGAATGTATCGGTAAAACTGTCAAACGTGCCGTCTGCATTCGCTTGTCTGCAAACAACGGGGAGCGCGCGGCTTGATGTGCAACCATCTTCAATAAGGGTTGTTCCGTCTGATTCGTAGACTTGCAGACAATCCATATCTTGGCAGGAACGCCATCCGAACCCAAAGGATGAATGGTAGTATTTGTAGACCTTTCCATTATAGGAGAATGTAAGGGCGTCGTTGTGGTGGTTTCCGCCCCAGTCATAATTTGAGGATGAAATTGCGTTTATTTTGCCATTCAAGTAGAGTTCTGCTTTGTCCGTGGTGAAATTCGGCATGGCGCTCATTATCTCGGTACAAGACTTTGGCGATGATTGAATGTAGAAGTATCCATCCATAGAACTGTATTTGAAAGAACAGATCCAGTCTTCTTGCGAAAATTTGATTTTGCCGGATTCTCCGCATGTGACTTCTGTGGAATCAGGAACGCGGGTGGTAAAGAGAGCTTCGGGTTTATCTGTTGATGCGGAAGAACTTGGGCTGGAACTGGAGCTTGTCGGATTTTTGCTGGAGCTCGATGCTTTTGCTGCACTCGAACTCGAAATGGCCGGGAAACTGGAGCTGGAAATGGTTGGAATACTTGAACTTGATGTATTAGCGGCGCCGGAACTAGAAACCGCTTCTGTGCTGGAGCTGGAAGTGAGTGTAGTACTAGAACTGGATTCTTTCAGGGAACTCGATGATGAGTCGTTGCCGTTCGGACTTGTGCTGCTATCGTTACAGGCTGTAAAAAGGGCAAAGGAAATAGGAAGGAGGATGCGTATTGTTTTCATGTTTTCAAATCTATACAAACTTATCTATAAGGACTGATCGCTTCAAAAAGTTCTTGACTTGTTACATAAAAATGTGATTCATGATGTTGCGAAATGTAACGAATAAATTTTGCCTTGATCGTTGACGAGTCAATCGCATCGGGGTCCATGCGCTTCTCTTTCGCCGATGTTGCAGTCTCTCCGGCCTTTCCGAAGCTGAAATCCGCAATTTTTGAATTTGCGTGAAGTGGCTCACGCGGACGCGCGGAGACTTGGTTCCCGGTTTTAAGTTTTGCGCTCTCCCCAAGGCTCCGTTTTGCGAGCTTTGCCGCGGCGGCGCTGCGGGAGCGGGGCCGCCTCTGCGGGACAAGCCCGGTGTACGGCGGAAAAGCCGCAAAATAGCTACTGACCCCCGCGAATAGCGGTGGGGCACGCCCTAGATCTAGAGTGACGAGCGGCGAAGCGCCATTTGAATTCCCAAACTGCCATTTATCCTTGCTTGTATTGGGAGAGAACGATAAGAATGATTTGCTTTTTTTGGTGCGCTCGGACCACACCGCGCGCGGGCTCACGCTGCATTTCATTCTCTTTCTTGCGCCTGTTTCGCTGTTTTTTGCTAAATTCACTGCCGTAAGTTTCACTTCAACCAAAGGCTAATAGAATGGCTAAACTTTCCATTGAAGATCTCGATCTCAAGGGCAAACGCGTTTTTATCCGCGTTGATTTTAACGTTCCGCAGGACAAGGTGACTGGCGCTATCACGAATACGAAGCGCATTGAAGCGGCCCTTCCGACTATCCAGTATGCTCTCGACAAGGGCGCGTCCGTGGTTCTCGCTAGCCATCTCGGCCGTCCGAACGGTTCCGTGAACGCGAAGTATTCCCTCGCTCCGGTGGCGAAGAAGCTCGAAGAGCTCATCAAGCGCCCGGTCAAGTTCCTCAAGGATTGCGTGGGTCCGGAAGTCGAGGCGGAATGCGCCAAGGCGAAGCCGGGTGACATCATCCTGCTCGAAAATCTCCGCTTCCACATCGAAGAGGAAGGCAAGTCCAAGATCAAGAATGCGGACGGTACTGAAACCAAGATCAAGGCTGACAAGGAAAAGGTGAAGGCGTTCCGCGCTTCCTTGACCAAGCTCGCCGATGTTTACGTGAACGATGCTTTTGGCACGGCACACCGCGACCATTCTTCTATGACTGGTGTAAATCTTCCAGAGAAGGCGGCCGGCTTCCTGATGATGAAGGAACTCAAGGCGTTCGACCGCGTGCTGAACAATCCTCCGCGTCCGTTCCTCGCGATTCTCGGCGGCGCGAAGGTCGCCGACAAGATTCAGCTCATCAACAATTTGCTTGACAAGGCCGACGAGATCATCATCGGCGGCGGCATGGCGTTCACCTTCAAGAAGGTGATCGACGGCGTTGAGATCGGCAAGTCCCTTTATGACGAAGAGGGTGCAAAGATCGTTCCTGAACTGATGGAAAAGGCTAAGAAGAACGGCAAGAAAATCATTCTTCCGGTGGACTACATTGCCGCCGACAAGTTTGATGCCGCGGCTCAAACGAAGGAATGCGACGACAAGAGCGGCATTCCGGCGGATTGGATGGGCCTTGATGTCGGTCCGAAGTCTACGAAGCTTTTTGTAGATGCGATTAAATCTGCTAAGACAATTGTCTGGAACGGCCCTGCCGGTGTGTTCGAATTTCCGGCTTTTGAGAAGGCGACGAAGGCGATGGCCGATGCCATCGTTGAAGCGACGCAGTCCGGTGCCATTACCGTGATCGGCGGCGGCGATACGGCTACAGCTGCTAAGAAGTATGGCGCCGACAAGAAGGTGACCCACACTTCTACGGGTGGTGGAGCTTCGCTCGAACTCCTCGAAGGCAAGGTCCTTCCTGGCGTTGCGATTCTCACCGACAAGTAAAACGTTTGATAAGCTTTGCGCCACCGTTTTGCGCGCTTCATCGCTGTATGTTTGTATGGCTTTGGGGCTTGTGATCGGCTCGCTGCTTTTCAAGTGATTACTTCGGCTTATTTTACAAAATAACTCTCGCGGATTTTCTGCGGGAGTTTTTTAATTTGTGCGTTCCATCCTGCTAATTTTTGCCGCATTGCACAGAAAGTTGTTTGGGAGGGGGATAATTGGTATGTTTTGCCCATTCTCCATGACATTTCTTGCAATGATTTTGGGCTTTTACTATTTTTGTTCTATGAAATTGTCGGCCTTTTTTCTTTTCCTTTTTGTTGCCGTTACGTTATCTTTTGGTGAAAATTTTGAAAGTTCTTCTTCTGTGGCCTATGTCCTCCAAAGCTCTTCTTCTAAAGTCGCGGATTTTAAATCGGTTTCTTCTTCACTAGAATCGTCTTCTTCCGTTGCGAGCGGAATCTTTGAAATGCTTCCCAAAATTGCTCCGGATGAAAATGTGGCCCATCGGCACGTTTTTGGCGGTGCGACGGTTTCACTTGTGCAGGCGGATGCGGATAATTTGAATGTGATGATCGGAGACTTGTATGAGTTAGACGGTTATATTTTGTCTGTAGAAGCTTTCGGCGGTTACTTTTTTAAGGATGCCGTTGCTGTTGGCTTGAGGGCCGGTTATGACAGGACGAAATATACAGTTGATTTTGCGATGCTGAAGGATCTGATGGATGAGTCGCAAAAGCGCAAGTACTTGAGCAATGGTTTTTTCGTACAGCCGTTTATCCGCAATTATCTGAAGATCATGGACAGCCGCCTGATTTATTTTTTCAACGAGACCGCGTTCAAGTTTGAATATAGTTCAGGCATTTCTCAGGTGGATGATGGCGAAGATCTGACGAAGACGACTTCACAGAATTATTCGTTTACGTTCGGGCTCAATCCCGGCGTGAGTATTTTTGTCTATAGCGGGCTTGCGTTTGAAACGTCCGTAGGGCTTCTGGGACTGAGCTCAAATATTTCGCGCATTAATGAAAATGGCGATAAGAAGAGCAAGTTTGATTATAACGTCATCAATTTTAAGATTAATTTGCTTGCACTGCAATTCTCCTTGGTATATTTCTTCTAGGAAGCGTCTATGCGGTTTCATTTGATACTGGTGTCGATAATCTGCTTATTCTTGCTCGCCTCCTGCAGCAAAGATTCTTCGACATCTCCTACAACCGAAAAAAGTGCATCTGTGGCTTTTATTTCCTTTGAAGGCTGGACGTCGGATATTTCCGATTCCGGCGTTGATATTGTTCCGGGGAAGTCGGCTTCGATGGATTCCCTTGTGCTGGATTCCCTTTCCTTGACTGGGGATGGCGCGTTGTACTTGGCTTTGGATGACGATGCGGAAGATCCGGCGATTTCCGCATCTCCCCTTTCGAACGGTTCCGTATTGGCGATTTCCGGGGTGGATTCCGTGCGTTTGGTTCTCCTGAATTCAAAAAACGTCATCGTTCAAATTTTGACTGTGCGCTGGGATTTGGGAAAATCTTCTTCGAGCGCGTTTTCCCCGCTTTCTTCGTCATCCGTTCCGGTTTCTTCTTCTGCGATTAGTTCTTCGAGTTCTGCGACGTCGGCCTTTTCTGCGAGTTCCTCATCTGCGAAAAATTCAAGTTCTTCGGTGCTTTCCAGCTCCTCAAAGGAGTCTTCGTCTTCTGTAAAATCCTCGGCATCCGAGAGCTCCTCTTCGTCCGTCGTTTCGGTGGTTTCGTCTTCATCCGAAGAGATTTCTAGCAGCTCTGCGCTTTCTTCCCTGAAGAGTTTGGTCTCGCTTCAGATTAAGGTGAATGGAACCAATGCCAAATTGACAATGGATTCTGCGGCTCATACGGTTTCATTTTCTGTTTCATCCGCAAAAGCCCTGGATTCCATTCAAGTGGTGCGATTGTCGCTTTCTTCCGGGGCGACTTCGGATCTACTTCTTTCGACGGACCTCCTTTTTTCGGATCTGTTGAATTCGGGAACGGCGACTTATGCGTTTCACGTTACGGCGGAGGATGGTTCCTCGGATTCTTGGACGATGCTTGTGACGTATCCCTTGGGCATTTATCTTTCAGATCTCGCTTTTGATGGCGGGACAGTAACAATTTCGGGAACGAAAATCTATGTAGAAGTCCCATACGGTACGGATATTTCGGCATTGACGGTGAGCCCGCTCGATTCGGCGAATGATTTGCGGGATTGGAAATCCTTTGAATTTGTGGATGCTTCGGGGGTTCTCCAGATTTACGAGATGAAGGCCGGCTACCAGTTGCCGGGCTCGGATTTTACGGCTCGGGATGATAGTTTTTGGGCGACTACGAGCGATGCGATGGCGACGGAAGCGGATACAAAAGTTCTTCTTTCTACCTATAAGACGACGGCATCGGCGGATCTTTCGTTTGCGGATGGGGCGGCCTCTCTTACTACGGCTGTTGTTTCTACATCGCTGATCGGTATTGTCGGCGGAAAGAAGTTGGCAGGTGCTTTTTATTATGCGGGTTCGTTCTCCGGTGCGAATGCATTGAGTATTTATGATGCCGATTATTCGAGCGGCATACCTGATTTGGATCATTCTGATATATCTTCCCTGATGGCATTCGGGAAATCTTTTAGGGCTCGCCCGGATTCCTTTGCTGTGAGTTATTCTTATTCGCATATTTCAAAGAATTCGCAGAAGAGCCTCATCTATGTGATGCTAGTGAGTGCTGACAATAAAGTCGTTGCGACGGGTTCCATTATGGATGAAGAGTCCGTTTCGGGAGCGACAAAAACTGTCGCTTTGCATTACGGAAGCGATCCGGACGGGCTTCTTTCCGGTGATTATCCGGTATCTGCCGGACTTTCGCTGGGTACGGGAAGCGAAGAGGTTGCTTCCATTCACGTGATGTTCGCTTCTTCGGCCTATGCGCATATCGTTTCGACTTCGTATAAGGGAGCGGAAGGGGCTGTGCTTACCGTGGATAACTTGAAGCTGATTTATTGATGCGAGGTATCTGTATGTGTCGCGTTCGTTATTTTTTGATTTTGCTTGCCACAGTTCTTTTTGCCGCGTGTTCCGCCGATTTTAACGAATTTGGAAAGTCGGATTACAAAACGTTGAACGATCTCGCTTTTAAATATCAGACAAGCAGTATCCAGATTTATGAAACAGAACATCTTCTGGTCGCTTCCTTTTCTCCCAAGGATTCCGGATCCTACGATTCCTTGACGTTTGAAACGATCGATATCAGTTCGCTTTCGGATCTTTTCCTTGTAAAAAGCAAGGTGGCTAGCGTTCCTTCCGATTCCGCTGAATGGGAAGAACTCGCGGAAGATGTGATTTTAGGGGACAAGCCTTTGGAAGAGGGAGCTAGAATTCGGCTGCCTTCAAGCCGTGAGATTTATTTGGCTGTCGTTTCGGAAAGCGGAAAACGCTGCGTGTGGCGTCTGCAAGTGAAGATAGAAGGAGAAGTTCTTTCCTCGTCTTCTGCGTCCGATGATCCGCAAAGTTCATCGAGTTCCGAAGGTAATGTTTCGGCGAGCAGCTCTTCTGCGGAAGCGCTGAACGCCAACACGGATTTGCAGATTAAATTGAAGGGGGAAGTGCTCGATAGCATCATTCCGGGGTCTTCTGCCGATACGCTCTTTGTTTTGATGCCTCTTGCGACAGATATTGCGAGCTCCGAATTGGATACGGCAATTTATTCCCTTTCGTCCCGTGTTTCTCCAGACCCGAAGACTATCTCGGATTGGAGCAAAAAGACGGCTTTTACTGTCACTGCAGAAGATAGTTCCGTGAAAAAATGGGTAGTTTCCGTTTCGCGGATCAAAAATACTTCTGCAAGTTTATACATAACGTTTGAAAAACAATTCAAGCAGACGAAAGTGGATTCATCGGGAACTATTCTTGTAAAGCTTCCTTATGGATCTGCGCTTTCCTCTGCAAAAGTGGAAAGTGATAGTACGAGTTTCGGGGCGGGCATCTCTCCGAGTGTTTCTTCCGTTTCGGATTGGAGCTCCGCCAAGACATTCACCGTGACTGCAGAAGACGGAACAGTAAAAAAGTGGACCGTGACGGTAGAGGT
>Ga0172378_10007223_pt1 | contig 10343 bp, 10 predicted proteins | sample GrowelOW332metaG_FD_119755 | JGI IMG/M metagenome (GOLD analysis project Ga0172378, IMG submission 119755) | Groundwater microbial communities from an aquifer near a municipal landfill in Southern Ontario, Canada - Pumphouse #3_1 metaG | ecosystem: Environmental > Aquatic > Deep subsurface >... | reverse complement strand
GGAAATGCAGCTGGAAAAGGTCAACGGGCAATAGGAAATCGCTAAAAATAAAGGACTATTTTGTAAACACATCAGTAAAGCCGGTAACAACCGGCTTTTTTTGGCCTGATGGCAGCCTCTAAAAATCACCTCTCTTACTAGCTGCCTTGATGTTCATTAACTAATTCCGGGGGGGGGGGAGAAGTCTGTCGGCTTCGGCTTTGACCACGTGGTAGCATTCGCAAACCCTTTCTTCCAGGCCGCTCCTGTTGAGTATGGTAATGCGGCCGCGACTGTAATGTATCAATCCGGCTAGCTGTAATTTGCCGGCGGCCTCGGTGACGCCTTCGCGGCGCACGCCCAGCATGTTGGCGATCAACTCCTGGGTCATTTTCAATTCGTTTGTTGGTAGTCGATCCAGGCTCAGTAGTAGCCAGCGGCACAGTTGTTGATCCACCGAATGATGCCGATTGCATACAGCCGTCTGCGCCATTTGCGTAATTAAGGCTTGGGTATAGCGCAGCAACAGGTGTAACAAAGCGTCGTAACGATTGAACTCCTGCATCAATAGTTGGCCGCGCAAGCGATAAGCATGACCGGCACTTTGCACCACTGCACGATTCGGCATGCTGCCGCCGCCCATGAACAATGCCACACCGATGATACCGTCGTTGCCGACCACGGCAATTTCCGCCGATGCACCGTTTTCCATGACATACAGCAGTGAAATGATGCAATTGGTGGGGAAATAGACGTAGCGCAGTTCGTCGCCGGATTCGTAAATCACTTCTCCCAGCAGCATATCGACGCACTCCAAATGCGGTAATAATCGCTCGTACTCGGCTATCGGCAAAGCGTTTAGCAAATGGTTTTGTTGCGGATGGTCGAGGTCGGTCATCGGCTGCCTTTGCAATTATCGGGAAACACGGATTGGCTCCATCAATTAGGGGCTAGTTTATACCCAAACTGTACTGATAAATAAAATTACGCTCTGTGCGTTATGGAACAGAGCAATAGGGCCTTACATGATAAGGCCGACCAGTAATAAACAGGCTTATGTTCGATAACGTACAGACCAGGATTGGGGCGGCTATTAAGCTGTCCATTTACGATCCGGGTAAAAAGGCTATTTAGCTAAACCCTCGGATCAATCTTCACTTTCCAGGGCCTCCATGACCATGCGTGCCACTCGCCGCAGCAATGTTTTTCAGTTGCGGCGGTTTTTTTTAATCGTCTTTGAACCCATTCAGACGCCTATTGCAAATCCTACCAGAGCAGTGAAACCAGGGACCTGAAATCATGCTAATAGAAAACTCCTCACTGTCCAGTTCGGATGTTGGCGATACCGCTATGAACTCTGTTACCTTAAGTCTGGACAGGGCGATTGATTTAGCCAAAGCTCAGCTTCTGGGTTTACAAAACCAGGCGGGGTATTGGGTATTCGAGCTGGAAGCAGATTGTACGATTCCAGCCGAGTACATCCTGATGATGCACTATATGGCCGAAATCGATACGCCGTTGGAAGCTAAAATCGCCAATTTCCTGCGCAGCCAAGCCAGCGTCGACGGCAGTTACCCACTTTACAAAGGCGGTGCGGGCGACCTTAGTTGCACCATAAAAGCCTATTATGCGTTGAAATTGGCCGGCGACAGCCAGCATGCACCGCATATGCGGAAAGCCTGCGAGTGGATACTAGCACAGGGTGGCGCGGCCAAGGCTAACGTGTTTACGCGCATCATGCTGGCTATGTTTCAGCAAGTGCCATGGCGCGCAGTGCCGTTTATTCCGGTGGAAATCATGCTGCTACCGCAGTGGTTTCCGTTTCATCTGGATAAAGTCTCTTATTGGTCGCGCACGGTGATAGTGCCATTGTCGATACTCTGCACTTACCGGGTCAAAGCGCGCAATCCGCATAAAATTGGCATTGCCGAATTGTTCGTAACCGCGCCCGACCAGGAGAAGCAGTATTTCTCCCACGTCAAAACGCCGCTAGGCAAGGCCGTTCTGATGCTGGATCGGGTTGGCCGATTGATGGAAGCTCTGATACCCGGCTTTGTCCGGCGCAAGGCCACCGCCAAAGCGACTGCATGGTTTATGGCCCGTTTGAATGGTTATGATGGGCTGGGAGCAATATTTACTGCGATGGTCAATGCTTATGAGGCGATGGATTACCTCGGCATCCCGGTCGACAACGAAAAACGGCAAATCGCCAGAGCGGCTATCGATAAATTGCTAGTGGTGAAAGACGATACCGTCTACTGCCAGCCATGCGTGTCGCCAATTTGGGATACCGGTTTGGCCGTACTGGCTCTGCAAGAAGTCGATATCCATGATCATGATAGTCGCAGCCGCCAAGCCACTCAATTGGCCTTGAGGTGGTTGGCGGACAAACAGTTACGCGACGAGCCGGGCGATTGGCAAATTCAGCGTCCCGGTCTGGCTGGCGGCGGTTGGGCTTTCCAGTTCGGCAATAGCTATTATCCCGATGTCGACGATACCGCCGTGGTGGCATACGCGATGCTGCAAGCCAACACGCCGGCGTTTGCCGAGAATATCCAGAGGGCCGCGAACTGGATTGCCGGCATGCAATCGCGTAACGGCGGCTATGGCGCTTTCGATGCCGACAACGATCATTATTATTTAAACCAAATTCCGTTTGCCGATCATGGCGCGCTGCTCGATCCGCCAACTGCCGATGTTAGCGGCCGTTGCATCATGCTATTGGGCAAATTGGGCGCGCAGCAGTTGGAGTACAGCGACGTAATCGACAGCTGTGTTGCCTATTTGCGCGCTGAGCAGGAAGCTGATGGTTCCTGGTTCGGGCGCTGGGGCACCAATTACATCTACGGTACCTGGTCGGTATTACTCGGATTTGCAGCGGCTGGCGTTGCCGCGGACGACGCCAGCGTGCGTCGCGCGGTGGCTTGGTTGAAATCCAAACAACGTGCCGATGGCGGCTGGGGTGAGGGCAATTTTAGTTATCACGATTCTAAGATTCGCGGTGAATTTGAATCCAGTACCGCATTTCATACGGCTTTGGCCGTGCTGGCATTGCTGGCGGCAGAAGAAATGGGTTGTCAGGAAGTCGCCGACGGCGTGAGTTATCTGCTAAAAAATCAACAAGCGGATGGTTTCTGGCACGACGACTGTTTCAACGCGCCAGGTTTTCCGAAGTTTTTTTACCTGAAATACCACGGTTACGACAAATTCTTCCCGCTGTGGGCCTTGGGGCGTTATCGTAACGCCCAAAAATCCTCAGCCTAGTTGCGCTTGTGCCCCCTTATTCATAGCCACAACGTGGGGAGAAAATTTCTACCCTCGGAACAACGAATTTTCGATTTAAGGAATTGACGCCAATTTGGCTTTGCCGGTGGTCGACGGTTTTTTCTTGGCAGTTTTAGTCTCGATTTTGACTTGGGCCGTGCCGTCTTTTTTCATATCAAGCTTGTTTGCCGCAGCGCTGGAAAGGTCGATGGCTCTATCCTCTTTCGCTGCCGGGCCTCTGTCGTTGATGGTGACTTCGACTTTTTTGCCATTGTCCAGGTTGGTGACGGTGGCTTTGGTGCCCATCGGCAAACTAGGGTGGGCGGCGGTCAGCTTTTTTTGGTTGAAGCTCTCGCCGCTGGCGGTCTCCTGGCCATGGAAGCCCGGCCCATACCATGAGGCCTCGCCGACTTCCTTGCGAGTGTTTGTGCTGGCAGCCTTTTCTTGCGCCGGTGCTTCTTGTCTGTTTTGCTTGGACGAGCGATCCGAATCACAGCCGAAAACCGCCAGTAAAGTGGCCATCATAACGGCTAAAAAACCTAAATAACTTTGTTGTAGGATCATAGCGATTCTCCTGGCTGATTCCGTGTTAAAGATGCGCTGAATCCCTGTTCAGGTCTGTACGCTAGCGCACTAATCGCTAGTTGCCGCTAATGTGCTCTGACGTACAGAACCACGCGCGCGAAGCGAGCACGATAAACAAATAAGACGATGCCGCCTGATTTCGATTTACGAGGCCTCGAGGCTTTTAGCAAATACAGGAAAGGAGCGGAGATGAATACCCATGAATCACGAACAGCATCGCGCCGGTCGTCCTTTTAAGCCGGCGTTTAGCCGATAGGGGCAAATCCCCTAGCCATTCGGTTCACGGGACTGGGTGGAAAATATCAAGCATGCATATTTGGCCTGGCCGAACAGCGATAGGCGCGACGATATTAGACGCGCGAAAGAAAGACGCCTGTCCGATCGGCGCCTGGCACGGCTATCCGAACAGCGCCGTTCCGCACAAAAATATTCCTGGATACTGCTTACCAAGGACGAAAGAAAGCTGATTGAAAGCTTGTATTCGGGTGAAGCCGAAAAGCAAGTTTAGCAGGTGGCTAATTTTATTATCCATAAATCCAGTATTTTCAACATATACTGTTGGTAGGGAACCTATTTTTAATTAGCTGTTATTTCGATCTTCCGGATCAAGCCATGGGACATAAATTATTTAATTTTATTCAAGAAGATATTTGGCTGTTACACGAGAACAAACTGCCGCTATTTCAAGAAAAAATAATCAAGGCCATAAAAATAACGCTGTTGTCTTTGCAGGGATTCCGCCGTGATCTGTGCCCGTTGAGAGCATCGGCGTTAACTTTGTATAGCGTATTATCGATAGTACCGGTTATTTCCATGTTATTCGGAATTTCCAAGGGTTTTGGGTTAGAAACCATGCTGGAGCAACAATTGCTGGAGCGCGCCCCAAATCAGGACTCTCTGATATTGCAGTTAATCGGTTTTGCCCAAAATCTGTTGGAAAATACCAAAGGCGAAGTGGTTGCCGGTATCGGTATTGTGGTGTTGTTTTGGACGGTTATCAGCTTGATCGGCAATATCGAAGAGTCGTTTAATTACATCTGGAAAATCGCGCAAGGCCGTGCGCTGGGGCGAAAATTTAGCGATTATTTGTCGCTGATGTTGCTGGCGCCGGTGTTACTGATAGCTGCCAGCAGTATTACCGTATTTGTGGAAACGCAGATAACCTGGTTGATCACCGCGATAGAATTACCGGAATTCGGTACCTGGCTGGTGATTAAGGCGCTGAGTTTTTCGCCGGTATTGCTGATGACAGGCTTGTTTGCCTTTACCTTTATTTTTATGCCAAATCATAAAATAAACTACCGGGCCGGCATCGTCGCCGGGATGGTTACCGGGGTAAGCTACCATCTTTTGCAGTGGGCTTATTTAAGTTTACAGATTGGCGTATCCAGTTATAACGCCATTTACGGCAGTTTTGCCGCCTTACCTTTATTTGTGGTTTGGTTGCAAAGCTGTTGGATGATAGTGTTATTCGGTTGCGAGCTGGCTTTTTTTATCCAGAACTATCAAACCTACCGAAATAATAACCGATTTTCAAATTTAAGTTTTTATCTGAAAAAAGTCATTGCATTACAAATCATGCATTTGATTGCTAAAAACTTTAGTCGATTGAATACGCCTTTAAGCGCTGTGGAAATTGCCGAGAAATTGGCGATACCCATCGAGATTATCCAGGATGTCTTATTGAAATTAATCGCCAGCCAGCTTATTGTCGAGTTGAAAGATCAATATAATTTCTATGAAGTGTATTTGCCGGCAATGGATATCAATATATTGACGATTAGTTTTGTGCTTAATGCGCTTGAGCAGTGCGGGCAAAATCAATTGCCGGATAGCCATCAAGAACCGTTGATAATCGCTGCGGTCGATAATTTTACAAAAATCCGGGAAGCTTCCGAACACAACTGTTTGTTAAAGGACATATAGACTTTCAGGATTGCTTAATCTCGATCAGGGATACCAACAGCTTAGGCGGCGTATCGGTATGCTTTTGGCGTCGGCAGTCGAGATGGGCATGAAAATGCGATCCGTCGGGGCGAGTCATCTCTAAATCGAACGATAGGCTTTCGGTATTGGCTGCATCCATCATCTGCCGGAATTGCCGATACCAGTCGTCGCGGTGTTCGGCCGCGACCAGTTTCGAGAACCGAAACTTGATCGTTTGATCGCGAACCACGCCCAACAGTGCGGCACCAGTCAAATTGATTTCGTCGATTCGATCTTCGGCATCGATGACGAGGTAGCCGGCCGGGCCAAATTCAAAGAAATCCCAATAGCGGTCCCGCGCTTCCGCCAATGAGCTATGGGTTCTTTGTAACTCCTCGTTCTGCATCTCCAGTTCGATTTTGTGTACCAGCAGTTCGTGCAGCAGCATTTCGGCAGGTTGGGTATTTATTGCCTCGGGCGATAAACTGGACACCATCGCTTCGGCTTTTTTTCTCAGTGATTTGCGCCGCTCGATTCCATCCCATTTTTGCTTCATACCGCAGTGTCTCCAGGTCGATGTGCCGACCGTTTATGTTGTCATTAACGCGGCGCCAATCAGCCCGCCATGTCGGGCCTATGTACGCTAACGAACTGTGTTGCATCGCACAAAGGCGTCTAATCAATCTCGACGCTTTCCTAGCCCAATTCTCTGCTAATCCTACCATCCGTTTTAGGGCAGAGCCTGAAAATTTACAGGGTCGATCCTAATCGATCGCAAGGGCATAGACGGGAAGGCCAGGTAGCAATGCTATTCGATGTTTAACTCACAGGACAAAAATCATGACAACCATTAAATACCCCGGAACGTCTCGGACGATATACGGCATCGGCTTGGCTGCGGCGGTGTTTGTCGCCGGCTGCGCCAGCATTCCGGCGCCTACCGAACAAATGGCCGTTTCCAAGGCCGCAGTGAACAGTGCCAGCAGCGCCGGCGGCAACGAGTATGCGCCGATACCGCTGAAAGCCGCCATGCAGAAAATGGAGGCCGCCGAGCGGGCGATGACCCAGGAAGATTATCTGCAAGCCAGGCAATTAGCCGAACAAGCCCAGGTCGATGCCCAACTTGCCGCCGCGACGGCGCGTTCCGCCAAAGCACAGAAAGCGGCGCGCGAGTTGCAGGAAAGCAATCGCGTGCTGCGCGAAGAAATCGACCGTAAAGCCCAATAATCTTTAATGGAGTTCATTATGCAAACCTATCGAGTTTTACCGCTAACACTGATCGCTGCCGCGATCATTTCCGGCTGCAGTTCAGTGCCCAATGCATCGTTGATCGATGCACATAACACCTTCAACAACGCTCGCATCAATTCCGAAGTGGGCACGCTGGCGGAACTGGAAATGAAGCAGGCCGACGATACCTTGAAAAAAGCCGACCGTGCCTACGCCGAAGACGATGAGGACGAATCCGTTACCCATCTGGCTTATATCGCGACTCAGCAAGTCGCCATCGCACAGGCAACCGCTAAGCGCAAAACTGCCGAAACCGCCGTGAATAGCGCGGAAGGCAAACGCAACCAAGTACGTCTCGACGCCAGAACGGCGGAAGCCGACGCGGCAAATCGGCAAGCAGAGCTTAGTCAACAAACCGTGGATCGCCAAGCGACCGAACTAGTGCGGGCCGGCATCAATAGCGAACGCGACGAAGCCCTGATTGCCCAACAGAACATCTTGATCAACGAATTGAATGCGAAAAAAACCGCGCGCGGTCTGGTGATCACATTGGGCGACGTGTTGTTCCGAACCAATAAGGCCCAATTGCAATCTGGTGGCCTGCGCAACATCGATAAGTTGGGCGAATTTCTGATGCAATATCCGGACTACAAGGTATTGGTCGAAGGTTATACCGACAGCCGGGGCAGCGACGAACTGAACCAGGAATTATCCGATCGCCGCGCCTATGCGGTGCGTACGGCTTTGGTCGATGGTGGCGTGAACAGCGACCGGATCAGAACTCGTGGTTACGGCGAGGAGTATCCGGTAGCCGACAACGATACGGCGGCTAGTCGACAATTGAATCGCCGGGTGGAAATCATCCTGTCCGACGAAAAGGGCAATATCGCAACCCGCTAGCATGATTCGCAATTTGACGATTTGAACGCTGAACCTTAAAACAGGCGGGGCTTAAGTTAGTCCCGTTTTGCCAAGCACCCAGGAGCAACGAGTATGAAACGAAGACATTTAGCGCATATTTTGCCGTGGATTCTATACAGCTTTTCAGCCATTGCCGATTCTTCCATGATTAAGCAGCAGAGCCAAGGCGATGTGACTTTTATCAGCGGCGGCATAGGCGGCGAGGAACGGGACGTTCTGCAAGCAGTGCGCGCCGATTACAATTTGGCATTGCTGTTTTCGATGCAAGGCACCGGCGAGTATTTCAGCGATGTGACCGTCAGCATTAGCGACGCAAAACACCAGACCGTGCTGGATACCGTATCCGACGGTCCCATGTTATTTGCCAAACTCAAGCCCGGCCGTTATCGGGTTAGCGCGGATCATGAAGGCCAAGTGATTGACAAAAATCTAACGGTTGACGGCAAACACCGGTCGGCGCTGTCGTTTACTTGGTCTGGCCAATAAGCTTAACGGTATGTTCGTCAACGTACCGGCGCCGCCGACCATCGCTACACTGCCGAAGTTGACGGTTAAAGCCGGTAAGTGTGTGCGATAGCGTACAGACTACGTGGCCTCGTGTCGCTAAGCTGTGATCTCAACTAGTCGAGGAGAATAATAATGAACCTGGCAATCGAACCCTTATTGGCGCTGGTGATCGGCATCTTGATTTTAATAGTGCCCCGATTTTTAAATTATTTCGTGGCGGTGTATTTGATTGTCGTCGGGGTATTGGGGTTGATACACCGTTAAGAGGCATGACCAATCCAAGCTGTTCATAACCTTTCAAAGCAACGTCCTCATTCCATCAGGAGAACTACCATGTCACTTAGCACACTTATTCTTATCATACTGATCCTTATGCTACTGGGCGTAATCCCGGTTTGGCCGCATAGCCGTTCTTGGGGTTATGGACCCAGCGGCGGCTTAGGGTTGGTATTGGTCATCATTCTGATTCTATTGGTACTCGGCAAAATCTAGTTACACCTCTCCGAAGAAACGTTGGGTTCGATTCGGTTCGGCCCAACCTCTCTTTTTGTCACACCCTGCCTCCTTGCGAGGACTTATTCAACGTTGCCGACACGTGACGCGCGACAACGCTCAAGATTCGGAGCATTAATCCATGGCCAAACGGCGAGAACAAAGGCGGCATGTCAGAAGCGAGCATCCCGGCGGCGAGGAAGCACCGATTCGTTTTGAATTGTTCAACACGGAACGGCTGGAACAGCACGCGGTCAGTCTGGCGCAAGCGCAAAAAATCACCACGCTGAAGAAAGGCCGCAAACTGATTCCACGGGTGCGAGAGAATGCCCAGGTATTGTTGGAAGCTTATAAATCCGTGGCCAAGGCGGTAAAAGAGCAACACGCCATCACTCCGGCGGCGGAATGGCTGCTGGATAATTTTCATGTCATCGAAGAGCAGGTTAGCGATATTCATGTCGATCTGCCGGAAAGCTATTCGCGGGAGTTACCGAAACTCGCCGAAGGCGTGTTGGCTGGTTATCCGCGTGTCTATGGTATCGCCTGGGCCTTGGTGGCTCATACCGATAGCCGCTTCGCGCCGGACTTGCTGACCTTGTTCGTGAAAGCCTATCAAAACGTCGATCCGCTGACCCTGGGCGAACTGTGGGCTATCCCGATTACTTTGCGGGTGTTGCTGGTCGAAAATCTGCGCCGTTTGGCTGTTAGCATCATGCGCTCACAAAACGGCCGGCGCTTGGCAGATCAGTTTGTGGATCGCGTCGAACAAATCGTGGCGCGCAGTGATAGCCCGGAGCTGACCATTCCGGCCGGTGTGTTGCCGGCAGAGCCGTTGCGGCAAGCCTATGCCGTGCAAATTTTACAGCGTTCGCACGATCCGCATCCGGCGGTTGCGCTGTCCTTGGAATTCCTGAACGACTGGCTCGGCGAGCAAGGCCTCAGCCTGGACGACATAGTGCACCGGGAACATGCCGCGCAAATCGCCGACAATATGACGGTGCGCAATATCATCACCAGCATGCGCGCTATCTCTGCTTTCGATTGGCCGCAATTTGTCGAGGATGTCAGCCTGGTGGATGCCTGTCTGCGCGCGCATGACGGTTACATGGCCATGGATTTTCTAACCCGCGACCGTTATCGGCATGCGATTGAAGAGCTGGCCAAACGCTCTCCGGTCTCGGAAGTCGAGATCGCTCGGCGAGCGGTAGCCGAGGTGCAGATCGCCATCGATCAAGATAGCGGCGATGAACGGCAAATGGAACCAGGATACTACCTGATCGGCGCCGGCCGTTATGCCTTCGAAGCAAAAGTGGCTTATCGGCCGACCTTCAAACAACGGCTGTTGCGCACTTATGTCAGTCACGCCGGATTGGCTTATGTCGGCAGCGTGGGGCTATTAACGTTGTTGTTGCTGACCTTGCCTTTGAGCATATCCAGTG
>Ga0172378_10007221_pt1 | contig 10344 bp, 16 predicted proteins | sample GrowelOW332metaG_FD_119755 | JGI IMG/M metagenome (GOLD analysis project Ga0172378, IMG submission 119755) | Groundwater microbial communities from an aquifer near a municipal landfill in Southern Ontario, Canada - Pumphouse #3_1 metaG | ecosystem: Environmental > Aquatic > Deep subsurface >... | reverse complement strand
GACAATCTATTGCTTCTGTTTTAAGAATGCCAATGTCTAAAATTTGGGGTATAAGTGCAACTGGCTTTAGCAGTGGTGAAGATGACATTGAAAACTATAATAGCATGCTTGAATCTGAGATTAGAATCAAGAGCCGTGCTAATCTAATAATGTTGATTAAAATAGCTTGCCAAGTTAAACTTGGCTTTATACCTGAAGATATAGATTTAGTTTATCCACCTTTACGCATATTGTCCGCAGAACAAGAGGAAACTGTTAAAACATCGCAGTTCAACCGCTTGTTGGGTGGTTATAATATTGGCGTTATGAATGAAAAACAATTTATAGATGCTTGTAACAAAGCTAACTTATTCCCTATTGAAATTAAAGTTGATAAAAAAGGCATTTTAGCTAGGATTAAGGATAAGATGGGGCAACAACAGCCAACAGCACAGGCAAAGCCAAAAGATAAAAAGTAGGTGTTACGGTGATAACCCTAAACCCAATTTTAGATAAACACGAATATTCAAAAGCCATAGAAGTAGTTATAATGGATTTTCTGACTACTCATTTTTATGCCCCTATTTATACAGTTATAGAGCCGATTGAGGAGTATTATAACGCTGCAAATTATAGTCCTGAACAGATAATATCAGCCGCTTTACGTTCAGGACAAATACAATACATTAACGGCAAGTTCACAGGTCAATTTTCAGCCAAAATTAGCAAAGCCCTTGAGTCACTAGGTGCTAAGTTTAATAAGGTTACTAAGACTTATGATATGAAGGGTACAGCACTAACTATACAGGTATCTGAAGCAGCAGCATACGCTAGTATGATAGCACTTGCTCGTAATAAATTATTATTAGAGGCACTAGCATATATAAACATTGAAAGTGCCATGCCGGAGCTTGCACGCTTGCTTGATGTTCCCCTCGATACAATATTAGAGGATTTGGATGAGCAGGCTTATTTGTCATTGCGTGATGCGATTACAATAGTGCCTGAGATAACCGAGGAGCAAAGAGCCGCTTTAAAAGCACAATATGTTGATGATGTGTCGATTAGTGTGAAGAATTTTACAGTAGCACAAACTGAAAAACTGCGTGCTATGGTTGAGGAAAATTTGTTTACTGGATTAGCTGATAATAAGTCGTTGGTTAAGGCGATAATAGATGAGTTTGGGGTAACTGAAAATAAGGCTAGGTTTCTTTCTCGTACTGAAACTAGTATTTTTATATCAAAATTCAGAGAAATTACAGGAAAAGAAGCTGGTATTACGCATTATGTTTGGATGTCCGTACCTGACGAAAGGACAAGACCGCTTCATAAAGAATTAAACGGTCAAACCTTCTCTTGGGATAATCCCCCTATTATTGATGATAAAACAGGGGAAAGAGGACATCCCGGAAGTACATATAATTGCCGCTGCACATTGAAATATATTATAAACGAATTGCCGTTGCAGGATTCCAACCTAACTTAGTAATTCTTTGATAAACTAAGTCATAAGGTTTATTATATATTTCGCACCATTCCTTTAAACAATGTGTTTTATCATTTATTGTAATGTTTATATTTCTTGAATAATTTCTATTTTGCTCTTTTTGAGTAGCCCATCGGCAATTAGTTGCTTCATAAATCCCATTGTTATCTATTCTATCTATTGTATGTTTAGGGCTTGGAGCATATCCCATATCTTCAAAAAAGTTTTCAAAAGAATCTTCCCAATTTTTACATACAGTTATCCCTCGACCACCATATTTTTCATAGTTTTTATAGTTCGGGTTTAAACATCTTTTTTTCATGTTGCCCCAAGTTCTATATTCTTTAGTTTTTGTTTGACCATGAGTTATTAATCTTTCTGCTGATGCTTTTGAATTATAACAACCGCAACTTTTTGTGTGTCCATTTTTAACATTAGATTTATTTATAATTATTTCTTTACCACATTCACATTTGAATAACCACATACAATTATGTGATTTTTCATTGTATTCAACAAATCGAATAGCTGTTAAATAATTAAATTTCTGCCCTGTAATGTCTTCACGTTTAGTCATAAAATATACCTCCGTAGTATAATCCGAATCTAATAAAGTGGGCAGACAAGTTCGGAATGCTTGCTCTTCTCTCCGTCGAGATAGCCCACTAAAATTATACAACAAACAAGAATAAAGTCAACCCTCCATATATGCTATAATTATTATAAAAAGGAGTTAAAATTATGACTTACACAGCTATAGATATAATTAATACTATAAGCACTACTGAGAGTGGTAGTGGTGATTTACTAAACCAATATAATATGTCGATCATCAATGACCTTGTTACAAAAAATTTAGTTGCTGTTGGCAATAGTGCGACTGGTTCTGATTTGATTATTCAAGATTTAGGGGCTAATTATGCAAGCCAAGAGGCATTACTTGAACAAATCATTAAAATATCATCTTCGAGTACTGATGATGCAGGAAGTGGGACAGGGGCAAAAACTGTGTTGTTAAGTGGTTACGATAAAGATTATAATGAACAATCAGAGACGATTATACTTAACGGACAAACGGCAGTAAATACAACTAAAAAATATATTCTTGTTAGAGAGTTAGAAGTTTTAACATCAGGGACAGGATTAACTAACGCAGGTACAGTTTATGCAGGTGTTGGAACAATAACAAGCGGAGTACCAGCTACAAAATATTTAGGTATCACTGCTGGTGTTGGAACAACTAGAGCTGGGTTTTATATTGTCCCTGCAGGTTGTAAGATGATTATTAAAAAATCAGAATTGCAAAACAGAACAGCAACTAATGCATGTTTACTTAAACTTTGGGTCAAAAAGTTTGGTAGCAACTATGTTCAAAAGTATCTTAGAAATGTAGAGGGTAATTCCGTAACATCAACTAATATAGAATATGTATTACCTGAAAAAACATTACTTAAATTAACAGGCAATAACGGCACTTCAACATCAGCAGTAATTATCAATGTTGGTTTTTATTTGGTAAAAGGCTAATATGCTACAATATAAATAAAGGGGTAAAGGTTTAAACTAATGGTAGACAAAATAAAAGGTGGGTTAGCGGATAGCAAAAGTTTGCAAGATATTGCAGACAAACATTCTGTATCTTTATCAGCTATAGAATCAGCTTTAGCGGATGGTATCAAGATAGAATCTGAACATACTACCGATGCTAAGGTAGCTGAAGAGATTGCTAAAGACCATTTATTTGAGGATGCTGAGTATTATAGTAAGTTGGCGAACATGGAGAAGCAGAGCGAAGATGTTAAAAAAGATGGGAAGGGTCGATTTTTTACCAAAGACGAGTTGAGAGAAAAAACCAACTCAAAAGACTGGGCTAAAACCTATAAAGCTTCTAATTTTATTGAAAAAGGTGTATGCACTTATAATGATGAGACTATATATTTAAGTCAAGAGGCTCTTAACAAAGCAATAGCAAGCATTAAAGGCAGACCAGTAGTTATAAAACATCAAAAAGTTACACCGCAAAATATGGAAGATCACGCAGTCGGCTATGTTTCAGGGTGCGGATTTAGCGAATGGGATGCTAGTTTTTATTGCGACTTTTTAGTATTTGACGATGAGGGCAAAGAAGTAATAGCAAAAGATTACAGCGTGTCTTGTGCTTATATCCCTAAAGCATTTGGCAAAGGTGGCACATGGCATAATACCCCTTATGATAGAGAAGTAACTGAACTAGAATTTACACACTTAGCACTTGTACCTGATCCGAGATATGAGGATGCTAAGATTTATGAAAATAGTAAAGACAACGATAACACAACAAAGGAGACTTACAACATGGACAAAATCGAAGTAGAACAAGGTTTTCTAGCTTCTTTGATAGAGTTGGCACAAAAGCCGTTTATGAACTCTAAAAAAGAGGAAGTTAAAGAAGAACCAAAAGACAAAGAAGATGCAAAAGTTGATGATGATGAATTAGAATACGAAGGTAAAAAATATTCTAAAAAAGAATTAGTCAATGCTTATGAAGCTAAATGCAACGCTGAATCAGAAGGGGTCAAAGGACTTAAAAAATTCGTTAAAGAAGAAGAAGAGGAAGAAGAGCATAAAGAAGAAGAAAAGAAAAACAGCACAACTGATGAAGATATGGAATTTTTCAACTCTATGCAAGCACTAATGGCTACAGCTAGCCAAGATGCTGATGACAAGGTCGAAGTACCCAATCAAAGTAAAGGTTTAGAACTAGGTTCTAAGGCTTTTGGTTAATAATAAATAGTAAATAAAGGAGAAATAAAATGGCAGAAACATTAAACATCTTTACCTATGACGAGAAAAAAGGCTCAGTCAAAAATGGTGAAAAAGGACTTGGATTTTCATGCAAATTGTATGGAACAGCTAATGCTGGTGATTTTGTAAAAATCAAAGATGTAACAGCATCTAAAGTTATTGTTGTAGAAGTAATTGCAGCTAATACAGATGATGTATTTGGAGTTATCCCTTACGAATCATCTAAGAAAAATGCTTATGTAGCTAATGATATGGTTACAGTTATGGCAGACTTTACAAGAGTTGTTTGTCAAGCAAGTGCAGCAGTTGCAGCAGGTGCTACAGTAATGCCGGTTGTTTCAGGTATGAAAGTTGCAACACAAACAACAGGAAAAACAGCAATAGGAATAGCACTTACACCGGCTGAAAATGCTGATGAGTTAATTGAAGTTTTGATTAAAAGAACTTTAGTTTTAGCATCGTAACTAATATAATAATTAATTAATAAGGAGAAAATAAAATGGCAAGAAATTTACCAGCAATGGTAGTAAACAGACAAGGGGAAGTGTGGACTCAGCAAGGTAAAGTAGGCATGGCTGACAGCAAACAGTTCTTGAACTCTTTAGGTTCTGAACAGTCTATCACAACTCTTACAGCTATACTACCTACAATTATCGAACAAAAGTTCTATGAACTTCCAATAGCTGACTATGTACCTGTAGAAGTTGGAACAGGCAACCCATTCTCAGCTACATTGTTCAACTGGACAACAGGGATTAAAGGCGGAGACTTTGAAACAGGCTTGATGAACATGGCATCAAATGATTCAGGAAAAGTATCAGATGACATCTTTGTAGAACCTATTTCAAGAAAAGTAATATCTTGGAAAAAGGATGTAAACTATAACATCATCCAAGAAGCTACTTTTGCACAAGGTACTCAAAACATGGATTTGATACAAGCAAAATACAAAGCTCGTAAAAAAGAATATGACTTGGGAATCCAAAAAATGGCATTCTTTGGTTTAGCTTCAAACACAACTGATTTTGCAGGGTTATTAAACCAATCAGGTGTTACCGCTAACACTACATTGATTACTGAAACATTATCAGGTATGACAGCAGCAGAATTTAACGCTTTTGTTGGCTTGTTAATCGAAACTTACAGAGTTAATTGTAATAGAACGGCTTACCCTAACACTTTCATCATCCCAGAGGGCGATTACAACGGCTTAGTAAACCAAATGAGTGAAACATATCCTTTGAGAACTAAACTTGATGTATTAACTCAAGCGTTGAAAGAATCAACAATGAACCCTAACTTCAAGGTTATGCCTCTTGCTTATGCAATGGATGATTACAACTCAGCAATTAGTGGCTTGAACAAAAACCGTTATGTATTGTACAACAAACAGGCTGATTCCGTTATCCTTAACGTGCCTCTTGATTTTACAGTTACATTGCCGGGAACAGCTAATGGTTTCGACTATACATCAGCAGCTTATTCAAGATTCACTGGTGTAACAGCTCTAAGACCTTTAGAAATGTTATATATTGACTTGACACCAGCTTCAACATAGGAGTTGATTTTGGGATAGTTTATAAAAGCTCTCTAGTTTAGGCTAGGGGGCTTTTATGTTATAATAACTGTATGAAGATATGTATTTTAGGATGCGCTCCAAGTTGGAAAGATGCACCATTTAATGATAATAGTGTAGAGATATGGACATTGAACCATGTCTTAATAGGTTTAGTGCCACGTTTTGATCGCCATTTTGATGTGCATATACCACATTGGTTCCAAAGAGCACAAGATAATTATTTTGTATGGTTGACACAAAATCAAGATAAACTTTATATATCTGATAAATGCGATTTGTACCCTGATGCTAATATTATTGATTATCGTAGTTTGGTTAAAAAACATGGCAAATATTTTACAAGTAGTATTGCATGGATGATGGCAGTAGCACTTGAACAACCTAAATTATCAGACATTTATTTATGTGGGGTTGATTTATTACAACAAGAAGAATATCAAGTACAAAGACCTTGTGTGGAGTATTTTATAGGTAAAGCAAAAGAACGAGGTATTGAAGTTCATATACAACCAAGCTCTACTTTATTGCGGTCAGATAAACTTTATGGTATAATGTAATTAAACAGTTAAAGGAGTAATTATGCAAATTTTTAACAAATCAAAAAGACGATTTATGCTAAGTACAGGAGCATTAGCACCTGAACAATCAACTACTGTATCTGATGCAGAAGGCTCAAAATTAATTAAAATGTACGATGGTGAGCTTATACAAATTGGTAATTCTAAAGTAGAGGCTGAGAATGCAGAACTTAAAGCTAAACTTGCAGCTATAGAATCTGCTAGTAATGTTCAGCCACAAAAGAACAAAAAACACAAATAATCATATACATTCTTCTTTCTATCCTAACAAATTTGAAAGAGATTATCTTATCCCCATTATACGTACAGTGGGGATTTTTATTATGTTATAATCAATATATCCTTTCTGTTCTTCTACACAGGCAAAGCCCTAATTTGCTCTTTTCGGTTAGGGTTTTGTGCTATAATAATTGTATGAGCATAACAATTTCAGATTTTAAAGAATATTTTACAAGAGATTTCCCATACTTGCCAGTGTGGGATGATTCTGTTAGTTATAACAAGGATGAGGTAGTATATTATACAGATAGATTGTTTTACATTGCGTTAAGTAATAGCATCCCAGTAGGAACTTTACCGACAAATGCTACTTACTTCGAGCTAACTACCGATGATTATTATAATTATATTAATGATACAGATATAGAAAAGGCAATAGCTGAACAAGAGGCTATGTTGCCAGTTGCTAGATTTGAAACTAGCGTACTGCCTATGGCTCAAAAATACCTTACAGCTCATTGTCTATGCAATGACATTAAAACAAGTAATGCTGGGCTTGCTAGTCAGATCAGCTTCCCTGTTCAAAGTAAAAGTGCAGGTTCTATTAGTACAAGTTATGGCATACCTCAAGCGTTTATGGCTAAAGAGATTTATGCTTTCTATCTAACATCACAATATGGTTTAAAATACCTTGCGTTACTTATCCCACGCATCAAAGGTAATATTGCTATTGCTTTTGGTTGGACACAACCGTAGCTGTAGTGTTATAATAAGAACATGGCAAGCAGAGTAAACTTAAAAATGACAGGTGATGACTTTAAGGGGATTAAGAACCTTAAAGAAAATTTGGCTAAGTTACGTGATATAAAGGCTAAAGTGGGCGTATTTGGCGGTAGACACCCTGGAAGTGGTGAAAGTATACCTGATATAGCAATGTTGCATGAGTTCGGATCGCAAACAGCTAGGTCTTTTAATTACAAGGGCAAGCATATTAAAATTAAAGGCATTCCAACACGTTCATTCTTACGTATGCCATTAAGAGTAAAAAAACTAAAAGTAGTTGGCGATAAAGAATATATGAAAAAATATGTAATGTACGCATTACAAACAGGACATGTAAATGTACCTTTAGAGATAATGGGGCATCAAGCCGAAGCAGTAATACAAGATGCTTTTGATTCGCAAGGTTTTGGACAATGGGATAAAAACATGAGCCCTGCATACATAGCAGCTAAAGGCTCAGATACTCCATTGATAGACACAGGATTTTTACGACAATCGGTTACAAGTAAAGTAGGTAAAGCATAATGGCAGGACGAAACATAAAAATAAATCAACTATCAGCTAACTTGCCTGATGTATCTGAGGTAATGAATGGGTGGGAAGTATCCATGACGGCTAACTATGTAACGCAGGCGGTCGTTGATGGCAATGTGGTAGATACAGAGGTTAATAAACCTATCAAGGGTATTATGCAACCATTAAAGGCTGAGGAAGTTTTATTAAAAGATGAGGCACAAAGGAACTGGTCATGGTACCAAGTGCATGTGCGTGTAGCTATTTATGGTGAACTTTATCCTACTCAGATATTAATATTAAACTCTATACCTTATAAGATTATGGCTAAAAAAGACTGGGTATTGGACGGTTACAGAGAATACCATGTTATTAGGGATTTTGAGAGCGTGGATTAAAATAACCAGCCTCAAACAATAATTTTAATCTTAAATTTAAAGCGTCTAAAGTATTATAATATTTTTTAGCTTGTACCTTTGTATCTGAAGAGTTAAGGTGATATGCTCTTAATAGTTCAGGTATGTTTATATCTTCCATCCTTACACCTCTTTCTTTTCAGATAAATATTCACTCTCTAACCATGCTTTAATACTTGTACCTACTTTTACCCATTCACAGTTAGTTCTAATACAATCTTTTGGATAATGATGTGTACCATAATCTATACAGCTACCACATCCAAAAATTTCTTCATTAGAATCAAATATCTGTTGAAAATAATCTTTCATTTCAGATATATTCATTGTTTTTATTTTATCGAATACTTTCATAACTTTCTCCTAACCCCACCATTATAAACCTAACATAAAAGTTTGTCAAGTAGCATTATTAACAATGCTATAATAATAATATGATAAAAGAAATAGAATCAATAATACAGGACATACTAATCAATGAGCTATCCTTACCCACAAGCTACGGCACTGTTAATGGCAAGGTTGTGCCTAGTGTATACATAGTTGCACCAAACATTAGTTTAGGCACTACAGACAAGCTACAAATAGGCATACAGTCGATTGGTAGCAAGATTATAAGTAATCACGTTCGCTCGGTCTTTGTACCGTCAAGTACTGGCGGTGCTGACACCATGACACAATACAACGAAGCAACTATTGATGATAATTTACAGATAGATATTAGTAGTAAAAATAGTGATGCACGTACACGTAGGCATGAAGTGTTTATGGCTTTAAACTCTTATTTTTCTAAACAGTTACAAGAGCAATACGGCTTTAGAATATTTGGCTTGCCATCGGGCTTTATGAACACATCAGCAGCCGAAGGTGGAACGGTTGTCTATCGCTATTCAATCACCTTCCAATGCCAGTACATGCGTGTGTACAGCCGTACTGTTGTTGGTTATGATTATTATGGTACGTTTCCGGCTACTGTTAAAAATGATGGTTCGTTGGATGATGGGTTTACTATTGGTGGGGAGTTTTATCCGTATGCTAGTACGTAAAGATTTATTAGAAAAATTAATTGATATGGCATCACAAAGTGCAGAATATCTGAACAGTAAACATTGGGTTACCATTGACGGTAATCATGTGCTATTAGAAAAAGAACATAATACCGTTAAAAATGTTATTGATAAATTACAACAAAAATACTCTAAAAAAATAAAAGAAATTAAAGAAACTGATAAAAAAGGATATAGTGCTTATTTTTCTTCGGATAATATATTCCACATAAATCCTGAATTTCTTAAAAATCCTTCAAAAGTAACTGAAGTAAATGAACAATGGCAAAAAGGTTTAAAAAATGAATTAGCAAAATATGAAATAAATAAAATATTATATGAAAAAACTGGCAATTTGAAAGATATTGCAAAGTTTGAAAAACAAATAGATAAAATAAAAAAAGATTTAAAATTTAGTAGATATAATGTAATTTATAAAGAAAAAGAAATAGAAACAGTTTTAACCCATGAATATGGTCATTTTCTATCTATGAATTTATTAGATAGAAGTTCAGATGAATACAACCATGAAAAAGCTCTTTTGATTAAAAATACTTATAAAGAAGCAAAAAAGAAAGATGATGTCTACAAAATATCAAAATATGCGACTGAGAATATTGATGAGTTTTTTGCAGATACATTTACTATTTATGAAATGGGGCAAGAAAAATTGCCTGATTATTTAGAGGATATGGTTAAAAAAGTTACTAGCTAATGCAATAGTCCTTCTATAAAACCTTGTATATAATGTATAGTTGGGCTAATTAATAACCCAAACAAATAACCATATAATAAATATTTTCTTGATATTCTCAACCCTTTAAAAAATGCTCTTACTATTTTAGTATCTAACATCCTAATAAGTTCAATAAATATAAACATTATAATATACCAAGTAGGTATTGTGAAAGTATATGTAATCATTTAATTATATTCCCAAGTCTATTATAAATTTACGCAT
>Ga0172378_10007219_pt1 | contig 10347 bp, 13 predicted proteins | sample GrowelOW332metaG_FD_119755 | JGI IMG/M metagenome (GOLD analysis project Ga0172378, IMG submission 119755) | Groundwater microbial communities from an aquifer near a municipal landfill in Southern Ontario, Canada - Pumphouse #3_1 metaG | ecosystem: Environmental > Aquatic > Deep subsurface >... | reverse complement strand
GCCTTGCCACGGGCTTAACGTACCCACGTTTAGAGTCTTACATATCTTAATGATAACGCCACACGGGATTGTTTAGGCATCGGCTACCGCCGACATGGGCATATATTGCATGAAATTTGTATTTTATACTAATTTAACATCTTTTATGAGTTCAACTTCGCCATCACCAAGAATTGCGATGGTCTGTGACGCTTCAGTTGTACAATAAAAATGTTTACTATAGTCATTATATCCACTTAGGCATCCTGTTTGGATTGCATATCTACCATGATTTTCAGACAACACGGAGAAATTATGTAGATGACCAGTAAATAAAATGTCAAAGAAATCGTTATCGGTTGAAATCATATTCGCAATAGTTCCTTTACCCACTTTTGCATAGTTGTCTCCATGGGCAAATTTGCAAATCAATCCATTTATCTCAACCTTAAACTCCGAATCTGAATAATTTGTATCAATAAATGAAATCTTGTTGCTACCACTTATTTCAACCAAATCCTTTAGATGCTCTGTAATCGTTACATTTGCATTATCACCTTCGTAGTTTTTCTTCTTATCACCATTCATCCTGTCGTGATTTCCTGCAATTCCACCATAAATAACATCACAATCTTCACATAATGCAACGAGAAGTCTATAAATCAATTTTGTGGCTTTTGCAATCTGCATAGACTGATAAAATTCACAACTTTGATCCTGAGTTTGTCTCATATATGAGTTCTCAATAGTATCACCGGTGTTCATTAGATATATTTTTTTGATATTATACATATCAATATATCCTTTACAGGTTTCGATGTATTTATTTACACGTTCATTTGCGATTTCCCAATTGTAATAATTACCATTACAGTTGTTTATAAGATATCCAATATGCCAATCTGAAATATTGCAAATCATCGTATATTGTGAACTTCCGATAGTAGGAGAGTACATATATTCAGGAATTTCAATTTTGAAATCATTCTGTTTCATAATTTCAGCAATTTCATCTGCAACAGACAAACACGGAACTAAATCACGCTTCATTTTATTAAGTTGCAGCTTATCATTATGTATCTGCTGTTTTACGATATATTGTTCACCCAAAACTTCTCTTGCTTTTGAAAGATTATCTGCATTAGAATAATTCTTGGATTTCATATATTCATTTACAAAATATCCACCAAATATAGTCTGACTTGCCTTTCTTAAAACATCAAAATGGCACTTTATATCGTATTTTTCTACAATTTCTTTCCAGTCCAAATCTGATATTCCGGACATTTTCTTTTGAACTTCATCAAGAACCAATTCATATGTTTCCTTTGTGAGCCCATATTTATCTAACTCTTTATTAAAATCGAATATCCTGTCCACCGCCTATTCTTCATCTGGCAGTGCCAGCGTAATTTTAAAATTAAATTCTGCATCTCCAACAGCTTCTGCTATCCTTGGCAAAACATCGCCAATTTCATCAACCAGTACGTCATCTTCAAAATGAGCCTTTTTTACAGTGACTGTCTTTTTTGCAACTGCGTTAGGTTCAGTAGTTTTACTTGATACCATCGCTTTTCCTCCAACTATCTAATTGATTTTAGTAATTTGATATTTTTTTCGTTTTCTGTAAGATAATATTTGCGTCTGCCATTTTGTTTCCCAGTTGCACTTATCCCGTTATTAGTCCCAAACAAAACGCCCAGCTTGTTTAGAACCTTGCTTTCATTTTTGCTGATTAAAATTATTACAATCACATCCTTTTATTTATTTACACAACAAAAAACAGCGTCTTTTGGCACTGTTTCAACTTGCGTATCATTTATGAGAAAACGCCAGAACAGGCGAGATCAAAATCCGTTTCTTCATATAGGAGAAAAACGTCGCCAACCAACCGCCAGATTGACAGTCAGTCAGCGACCAAAATGAGAAAGGAAAATATTTTCATGAAGCACATACAAAGCCTGTGCCGTGGCATATCAAACATGTTTCCGTATTTGTATACCGCGTTGGATTGCAAGCGGTTGAAGGTCATCGCACAACTTTGGTACTTCCCCTTCATTAAATTCCGTTTTAATATTTTTGAAACCCTTATAAATAGGGCATTTGAGCGGTGTAAAAAAAATCGGTATACCCCAAAAACGACGCTATTGATATTTTTTATCGAAACATTTTAAGAAATTTTGCTTATTAATGTCATATAATACCTTTAAAAGCAACGATCTATTCTTTTTCAATTTTGATTCGATTTTGTTTGAGTTGCTTTTCATTTGTGGCGTTAGAACAAAAGCCCTATCAATCAACCATGACATTAGCCCTAAATAATTCTTTGAAATATTTATGCTGCGTAAAGATATAAGCAAGTTATCAAAATCACTTCGCAATAGTAAATAAGATTCATTATCATTAATTCCTGAATTATATGTATTAACAGAAAGAGAATAATTTACAATCAATTCCTCAACTCGTAAGCAAGTTTTTCTATTTATATCCAAATCAAATTTATTAAAAAAATGTTCTGTAGGCAATGCTCTTTCTGAAGCATAATAATTTTCAAACCGTATATTACACAAATAATTCATTGGACAATGTAAATCTTTATTGATATATCCTTTAAAGTTACGTTTGATCAATTTCCAAAACTCCGGATACCCATTTTCATCAATATCCATATCATTTTTAATTCGTTTTATTTCATCGGCAATATCAATATCAAATTGCCTTTTTGCATTGTCTATTGATGCTTGCATTTGTTATATCCAAGGCTCTTTATCCTTGGCTTCTCCGAATTTCTTCGGAGTATCGGACTATCTCTTCACCCTCGTTTAACGTTAGGTTTGTGGATGTGTTATTTCCACTCATACCATGCTATACATGATAGTGTTCAGCACTCGTGGACGGATTATCGTTTATTTGCTCACCGTCTAGTCTCTGAACCTTCCAGTTACCTTTATAATATTCACTGGCTTGGCTTCTGATTGGCATATAAATTAATTATTTTCTTTTTGGGGTATTAATTGCTTTTTCAACAGACCAACCACATCCGTTTATTCGGTCTGTTATGTCGTGATATGTAATGTCTGAATACTTACTTAAAGCAGCTAATTCTTTTGAAGTATATTTTTTGCCATTGTATTCAAATGATTGATTGATTTTCTTTTTTGGTGTAGTAATAGCTTTTTCAACAGACCACCCATGATGATTAATTCTGTTAGTAATATCTTGAGGCTTTATTCCATATTTTGCACCAAGATTTGATAGTTCATACGAATTGTATAATTCACCATTATACTCATAGATTCTTTCTCTGATTCCCTTGGGTTGCATTTTTCTGTCTTTTGGTTGTGTAATTGCACGTTCTACACTCCAACCATGATTAGTTATCCTACATTTTATGTCAGTCCCATTTATTCCATCAACTTTGCTAAATTTCACCAACTGATTTGCAGTATAATACTTTCCGTTATACTCAAATCTCTGATTCTTTTCTATTTTAGGTGTATTCATTGCTCGCTCCAATGACCAACCATGATGATTAACTCTTGTTGTTATGTCGTGCCCGGTAATTCCTTCTACTTTGCTTAATTCTGCAATTTCGTCTGGATAATACAATTTACCATTATATTCAAATAACGACCAAGCATTTCCGCCACAACCACCACCAGGTGATACATTATATCCGTTGTTTATGGAATCATATTTTTTAATCAATTCTTTTTCTTTTTTTTTGAGCCGTTTCGCGGCTTACATTCTCACATATCACATCATGTTCTATATTGTCCCACACGTACTGTTTTATTGCTTTATATACTGGTTGACATTTATATCCAGACCCATTATAACCCCATCTTTCTTTTGTCTTTTGACAAGTTATACCTACATATACTTTGTCATTTGGAAACGTGTGAACATACACACAATAATTATTATCCATAATATAATTCCTCCTATGTAATAATTCTCCGTTTCCATTTCAAAATTTCAATTAATTTACTTAGCTTTCCGGAAATTCACTGAATTTTTCAAACAAGATTTCTCTTGAATTGACCCATTATATTAAGCCACAACACTTAAAATGCACACATAATCTTGATATTTTTTTATGTTCGGGAAAGTAGATGCGTAAGTTTGGGCAATTTGTGCCAAGTTGCTTGATTCACCAATGTCCGTTTGAGAAGCTGCTAATCCATTATCAATGGTAGCGTACGAATCTAATGTATTAGAATATCTTTTTTTGCTTTTGGGAATATTATTCACAATAGTAGGATATTCTTTGTAACATCTTCTAGCGTGTTCAACTATGTCCCGTTGATTCGTTGTATAGCCACTGTCGGAATCTTGATCTGATCCATTGTTTTTATCTTGAAAATCAGTTCCAATCATATTAACAGCAATTATTTGTTTGCCGAAATTAAAATAATTTTTCATTTTCTCGTTATAAGTATTATGCAAATATGTTAGATTATTACGGGAATTAAACGGGCTACGAAAGAACGCTAGATACTCTCCGTCATCAAATCTTTCCGTATAACACTGAATAGTGCCTTCCTCATAGCAAAAAGTATCATCATTATCTACTACATCTTCAATTCCTGTCGCCCCATATAATAACATGGCATAAGGAGAACCAACTATTACAAGATTTTCTGCATTCTGAATGAGCTTTCCTGTTTTCATATTCAGAACATACGCATTAATAATAGCTTTTTTGCGTTCTCTAAAATATGAACTTCTAGTAAATTCCATGTTTTGGTTGCATAGGGCAATCAGTACATCATAATCGTTTGAAAAATTGCGATTCTTGTACAAATAATCAAGAAATACGCTATCATCAGATTTAAGTTTGTTTACATATTTAACACTTTCTTTTGTCACATTTTCCATAATTGATTCATCAAGTGAGTTTACCATCTGATAGCTCATTTTCTGAACATCTCCTAATTTGCTTTCATGAGCAGTTTTAACAATCCCAAACATGCAGTTATTTTTGTATACCCAGTCACACCAATAATCGTATGAAACATCAAATTTTAACCACTTCATGGCGTTGTCGGTTGTAATCAATTCGATATCCTTTACAAAATGGGTATTTCCAAACATATCGTCAACAGTGGCAGAGGAGTAGTCGTCTCCAAAATAATCCCTGAAGAATTTCTGAATGTTACTACAAAACGCAGCCATTTTGCAAAAATGATGCCTCAACAATATGTATCCATTCCCCCAAGATGGGAATATACTGGAATCAATTAATGCCTGTCCATCGAATAAAGCATTCTTTAACTCATAGTCTGATATCGCATTTGCGAAACAGTGGCGGTCGCTATCAGTCTCAATACTTATTACATTCGTCCGGAAGGTTCTATCAATGTCCTTTAGTATCAATATATTTTTGGGATTAATCTTTATTTTGTCAACAATTGCGCTCGATGTGAGGGGAGCGTATGCGCTCACCTCTACAATCATTGGATTATCATCAGGAAGTTCAATTCCCATATACAGAAATTCTTTTGCTTTTTCGTAATATTTATCAACAATAAACATACAGGAACCTTTTTTCGCCTTACCTGTGCTACGATATAACATCTTATAATGTATTTTTTCTGACTTCTTTATATTTCCGTCCTTATCTCTTTTTACATATTCGACAGTTACACCGTCGTTATAGTAGATTTTTCTAATCTCTTCTTTGCTATACGATATATATGATTTTTTGTTTTCGTAAGCTAATTCCAATAAATCTGTTATTTTCTTGCGCTTTTTATAGCTTTTTTCCATCAAATAACTGTCATTATGTAGTTTTGCTCGGCGATACTCGTTCCACGCAGATGTAGCTGTGATATGTAAATGGTCTAATTCGTTCTGGTATGACCTTGATCCAAAATTGAATTCCAAGCAGATAATGTCTCTTGTCGATTCGTCTTTCCATGGCTTCATTTTTAAATCATCAATTAGAAAATCCTTGAAAAGACTATTTACAAACATTGCCTCCTTATACTCGTAATGGTCACGTACGCCATTATTATTTTCCAACAATGTACTGGCTTCAATGTTTTTTATTTTTAACCCGAATTTACTAATGTGAAATACACCCCCTTAGTTATTATTATTGGTAAGCATATTGTATAAATCATCGGCAGTTGAAAACGGGACAACATGCCCAGCTTTTGTTTTTATTGAATCCTTGTACTTCCTTCCGAAATCAAAGTCAAAACAAAATGATTCAATCCATTCATCTGCATCTTTTTCACCAAAAATCATATGAAGCAGTTTTATGACCGAGCATGAACAATCTGGCTGAAAAATGTATCCATCTACATTATTTTTTTTGAAAAACCTGTTAAGCCCTATTTGATAATCGTGAGAAATCTGTAAATCCTCTATAATACTAATAAAATCTTCCTTTGTCATTGTCATTAAATAAATCCTTTCGAATAATTATGTGTTTTTATTTGCATTTCCGCAAACAACAGTCGAATTACCTATCTGATGTGGCATTCCATCGTTCAGTTCACAACCGGTACATGATGGATGTTCACTACACATCTTGATTGCTTCATCCGACATTTGCTCAATATTCATGTTGTTGAAAATCATATTTTCTCCTTATTTTCACATCTTGAACCAAGTTCATATACGGTTCCTGATTTTGTAACTGCAATTTTTTCATCAATATCAATGGACACAATATTACTCGTCATGATATTATGACCATCGCATAATACTCCCGAATCACGATTTGCTTCTGGATGACCATATACATTACCTAAAAGATATTGATGTGGGTTACCGTACAAATCTTTTCTACTTACTAAAATCCAATTCTCTAATCTTGGCATTTTTATATCCCTCCACGTAGAGTCACAAAAAGTGTCTCAATTTCCGTTTGCAATTACTTACCCTAAGAACTTACCGAAAGTGTATCTAATATTGAATTTAAATGGCTATTTCTTTATGTGTGTATTTGAAAAAACAGTAAGCACGCTTATTTTGATGCATGATATTTCTTAAGTCTTTCAGAAGCAACCAATTTTTCTTTATCGGACATGGTTCTGGGTTTTCCAAATTTGAAATATGACAACGGAGCATGTATTACAATACTTCCATCCGCATTTTCTGCCACGATATGTACGTCATGTGGATTTTTATGAGCAAGCTTTTTAGCCTTATTAACATATTTTTGTTGTGAGTATGTGCAGGTAATAGTTTTTTGTCCATTAAGCCACTCGATACAGTTCTCATTGCTTCTCAAATCATTTAATTCAATCATTTTCATCCATCCTTTCGTTCTAACCAAACTTCCCAGTATCCATCACAGTATTTTGTTCTTAAATCCTTTAAATGAAACTTAGCAAGCTCCATGATCTGATATATGAAGTAGCAGTAGTCAATCTGTCCACTTTGGATATTCTTTAAAACATCGTTCATGAATGCACAGTATTCCTGCCAATTTGTTGTTCCGGAGTATTGACCTTGGGTTTCATCGTTCCACATTCCGGATTCTTTTGAATATTTTCCTCCAAGTTTCTTTACGCTGATTGGATGTGGTAAAATAAACATCTTTCTTACGATAAATTCTGTTTGCCACTTTTCATCCGTTAAATATGCGGTTGGTCGTCCATTCGTATTTGAAACGATTTTCATTTCACGAAGTTCTTCCAAAGACAAGCCTTTGTAGGTATTAAATTCTTTTTTCTTTAGACATTCTTGTTTGTGATGAATAGAATCTGATATGTTTGATAATCTATTCTCGTTTGGGGCATACGTATTAAAATCATCTGTTTCAATTAGCCCTGTAAATACATTACTTTTCAATTTGATATTCTCCTTTAAAATTTATATAGTATTTTGATTTCATTCTTTTTTCTCCTTGTTCTTGAATATATTTGGCGGTCTAATAATTACTTCTCTGTTTGTAATTCTATTTTGGTGAATTTTCTACAATCCAATTTGTTAAAAGTCTTCGCATTCTGATACTTGGAATATATACAAAAATTTCTTTCTTATCTCTAATTGCCGATCTCCATATGAATTGAAGCATTTCAGATAATGCGAATCCGTCTTCATCAATTGAAACACTGTGTTTTATTACTGGTAGAAAGCTATTTGCCACAAATGCCAGACTTGTGCGGTTTCTAAATTTGTCGTCAACATCACAACGAAGCGGAACAAAACCTTTAGAATATCCTTTCCCCTTTAACACAAATCTTAAATCGCTATATGTAGTCCAAAGCGTATTGCCAGACTTGCTATTACATCTATGCCTAAAAAAATTATTAAGATTATTTTTTACTCTTGCGATTTGTTCATCTTTCGCATAATAAAACCATTTCTTTGATAATGAGTATTTATCATCTCCGATGCTATTTATTTTTTCATCAGATACGACATTGATAAGATTTTTTACATCATATCCAACAAACAATTTCGTAACTTCGTCTAGTGGTATAACGCTCTGTTCTTTATCACTGATTTGCTTACCGTGTTTTTTGTATAACTTCCATCCATCATTTAATGATAAGTTTGTAACGCCTCCAATATATACGTCTTGTACGTTTGTGCTACTTTTGTTGTAGAACAGATTGATATAATAAATTTCTTTCCACACCATATCAGCCTCAGTGTCGCACTCTATATACTCGATACGAACAACGTCTTGATTTAAGTGATCATGATTTAAAAACCTTTTTCTCATATCCTTTGTTCTTCCTACGTATGATATTTCGTTGTTTTTATTAATGAATCTGTAAACATAGTATTTCTTTTTTATGCTAATCGCCCCTCTGTCTTATTTTTTGTTAAATTCTTCAGCTTCATATAATTCCATCATTTTTTGCAAAGCCCATTCAATTTCTTGTTGATATCCATCTTGATTCAGCACGTAAATATTAGGAACTCGTTTTGATTTACTATTTTCGTGTCCAACTACTTTCTTTATAAGAAGAGCGTGTCTATCATCAGAAGAAGTAGTAAGATAATGGATGCATTGTTGAATCGTTTTCTTTGACATCGACAGTTCTTGTGCCATGTTATCTATGCTGCGATAAAATGCTTTCGGTGAATTATTCGTCTTAGAGTGATTATCTGCGTTTGTTCTCTTATGACATCCGATATACGAATTGATATATAGAAAAGCCATAAGTATACTTTCTCTGTTTAGACTCGTATCAGCCATCATGATCGTGTCATACTGGGATGATGTTAGTTTTGAAAATCTTTTTGTATCATCGAAATTTTCTGGAATAATTTTAATCTCTATGCCAGTATCATACGAAAGAGAATCTAAATCTTGCTGAACTTCTATCATATGATTATTTATCATATATTCCAGCACATCTAATATTTCTCCAAACGCTTTTGGTTTGTGCTTGTGCGTTTTATACCCATAAAAATCTAATACTTTGCGGATAGTTATCCAACTGAAATCTTCATAAGACCTGTATTTGTCTATTAAGATGTAAGTAATATAGAATTTTCTGTTCACTCCATATTTCTCTTGTATGTTGCATTGGATGTAGTCATTAGGTATCTTTGTGAAGTGTTCTGAGCGTTTCTTGATATAAATCCCTCCTTTTTAGTCGTTCCGCAAACGAGGTTTTTTGAACATGCGACGACGCAAAAAACTGATTTTGCATGGTCTTTTTTCCTCGTTTAGGGAACGGAATATAAATATAACCCTTATATATAGATATATAGTAAATATTATTCACTACGTTCATAATATTTACTTTGCAGACGGTTAGTATCTAACTAGCCTCTACTTCTTACTTCTCCATTACAAAAAACATTTCTTTCTAATAGCGTTTGGCTGCCATCCAAAGGCAAGCCAATAAGCGGTATTATTCAATTACTACATCAATCTTTTTGGTTCCAAACATTTTCGCAAGCAGGTAGTTTATGTATCCATCCTGTAATACATAATGGTTATCCACTACAATATATGTCTTGAATGCATTTCTGTTTGCATCATACTTCTTATTGATTCTCGTCTGATTCCTGTAATAATCATATTTCTCAGAAATCTTCTCAGCTTTTGGCATTTTTTCTTTCATTTCTTGACTGATCTTAATTCTTGACAATCTCATTGTTTTCTTTTTCATGATCATTCTCCTTTAATCAAATATTTTTATTTTACTGGCGGTCTAATATATATTTCTCCTTTTGAAATTATTTTTTCGCAAAAAAATAAAACCTTTTCAGGTTTCAGTAGTTTTCGTTGGTGTCCTTGCCTTTTGTGGCAAACACCAACTACTTTATTCAGAGTTGTAGAGTTTTGTGTATTGTCATTATGAAATTGGCATCTAATTTCAATTTATCTATATTTAGTGGTAAGTTCTTAGGGTATTTATATCCGAACTGGATTTGACATGGTTT
>Ga0172378_10007218_pt1 | contig 10347 bp, 5 predicted proteins | sample GrowelOW332metaG_FD_119755 | JGI IMG/M metagenome (GOLD analysis project Ga0172378, IMG submission 119755) | Groundwater microbial communities from an aquifer near a municipal landfill in Southern Ontario, Canada - Pumphouse #3_1 metaG | ecosystem: Environmental > Aquatic > Deep subsurface >... | reverse complement strand
TTTACCCGCAATGGGAATGGTGAATCGGTAGGTGGTATCGTAATGATGCTGAAGGGAGAGAATTCAAATAATGTGATTCGAAATATAAAAGACCGCATCGCAAAGATACAGAAATCATTGCCTGACGGAGTGACGATTGTCCCTTTCTTGGATCGTAGTGATATGATTCAACGAACCACATCTACCGTAGCCGAAAATCTAGCACTTGGTGCGCTGATAGTGATTTTTGTTCTGGTAGTCATTCTTGGGAATATACGAGGAGGACTGATTGTAGCATCAACCATCCCACTATCCTTACTGTTTACTTTTATCATGATGCATTTGTTTGGGGTGTGGGCTAACTTGATGAGCTTGGGTGCCATCGACTTCGGGATACTGATTGATGGTTCAGTTATTATCGTAGAAAGCACCATGTATCATCTGTCATCCAAGAAATATATAGGAAAGACACTCGACCAAGATACCCGTGATATGTTAGCCAAAAAATCATCGAGTAAGATGATGCAATCGGCTTTTTTCGGACAGATTATCATCATGATTGTCTTTGTCCCTATCTTGGTTCTTACGGGAATCGAAGGCAAAATGTTTACCCCTATGGCAATGACTTTTAGTTTTGCTGTTTTGGGCGTATTAATTCTCTGTTTAACGTATGTACCTATGATGTCATCGGTATTCTTACGAGCTCCCAAAAACACGAAACCAAGTTTTGGTGATCGTATAGTCCGAGGTCTAGAACGATTGTATGAACCCATTGTATCTTGGGCTATAAGGCAGCAGAAGGTTGTCATTATCGGAAGTTCACTCTTACTTATACTTTCGGGAGTTCTCTTTGCCCATATGGGTGGAGAATTTCTACCTAAACTAGATGAAGGAAACATTGCCATGCATATGGGATTCAAGCCGGGCACTGCGCTTAGTGAAGTGACTCAAACAGCTTCCAAGATAGAAAAGAAAGTCAAAACGCTCTTCCCGGATGAAGTTCAATCCATACAAACACGAATCGGAGTAGCTGATATTCCTACAGATCCGATGCCTATGGATATCGGGGATTGTTTCATCATCCTATATCCTCAAGATCAATGGACTCAAGCAAATAGCAAAGAGGAATTAGTACAAAAGATTACCGCTGCCGTTAACGAATTTCCAGGGGTAAATTATGAGTTTTCACAACCTATCGAGATGCGTTTTAATGAACTCTTGACAGGGGTACGCGAAGATTTAGCGGTCAAGATATATGGGGAAAATCCAGATATCTTAGCTGAGAAAGCCAAAGAAGTACAGACACTGATTGGTGATATCAAAGGGGTATCAGATATGCGTGTGGAGGCAACCAAGGGATTACCGCAGATCACCATTGATTACAATCGAAGTCAATTGGCTAAATATGGCGTCAGCATTAGTGATATAAATACGATGGTTGAGACCTCTTTTAGTGGGAAATCCGTGGGAGAAGTCTATGAGGGTGAGAAGCAGTTCGAAGTGGTACTCCGATTGGACAAAGCAAATAGAAATAGTATCGATGATATTAAGAATCTCTTTATTACTACCGGAAATAATGTGCAAGTGCCGCTAAGTGAATTGGCAACGGTGAGCTATCAACCTGGCCCCATGCAGATTAGTCGCGAGAATACGAATAGACGTATCTATGTGGGGATAAATGTACGTGACCGGGATGTGAAGTCTTTGGTAGCTGAAATAAGTAAGAAGCTAGATGCACAACTCAATTTACCTCCTGGCTATTATATTCGCTATGGTGGTGCATTTGAAAATCTTGAACGGGCAACAAACCGTTTGAAACTTGTCGTACCTATTGCACTGGCTATCATCTTTTTGCTTGTCTTCATCGCCATCAAATCATTTTCACAGACACTGATGATTTATATTGCCATTCCATTGTCTGCAGTGGGTGGCGTCTTCTTCTTAGCCATGCGTGGAATGCCCTTTAGCATCTCTGCTGGTGTGGGATTTATTGTTTTATTTGGGGTAGCTGTGATGAATGGACTGGTGCTGATTAGTAGTTTCAATAGTTACAGAAGTGAAGGTATCTACACACTGAAAGAAATTATAACGAAAGGCTCGGTACGGCGTATCAGACCTATTTTACTGACGGCGAGCACTGACATACTTGGATTCTTACCGATGGCCATCTCGTCCTCTGCTGGAGCAGAAATTCAGCGTCCCTTGGCTACTGTGGTTATTGGAGGTATGTTTACTGCTACATTGCTTACATTGGTTGTATTGCCTGTCTTATATTATATGGTGACTAAGCGCAGTTATCAAGAACCACTCAATTCGAACCAGATGCCAACAGAAATGGCTACTAACGGCAATAGCAAATTGGCTAAGATAGTTCCGTTATTGCTTTTCATCCTTTTTATGTCTCCCCTAGCCTTGCGAGCACAAGAAGTGAAGAGTGAGGATTATCTGACTACGGCCAACTTATTAAAGATCGATTCCTTGACGAGTAATCAGGGAGATACATTAGGAAGTGAGAGAATTGGAATAAGTGAAGTGATTGAAATCGCCATGAAAAATTACCCTTCAATTCGTGCAGCAAATTACAAGTTAGCCGCACAACGGGATTTAATGGGTACTGCACTGGATCTGGGTATCACCACGCTTTCTACTTCTCGGGACGAGTATAAAAATGGAATCATAGGTTCACAGACATTACTATCGGTTTCACAAGATGAGATTAATTTATTGGGAATTGCAAGTAAACGCAAACAACAAAAAGCAGCCATTATGTTGGCTCAGAAGGAATTAATCCAAACCAAAGGACAACTTGTACTAAACGTTCATAGGAGTTACCACTACACTCAGAATAGGGTGAAAAAAAGGGAAATATATGTTCATCTGGATAGTATTTATTCCCGATTTGCTGAGGCATCTAAACTACGCTACGATACGGGGGAGACTTCTAAAATTGAATATCTTGCGGCATCGAACAAATTAGGGGAAGTGAAGTTGACAATAGCGCGTTTGCAAAATGAAGTTGAGAGTGCGTATCTCAATCTGAATCAATATCTGATGATTGACAGGCCTTTTGTGGTTTCTCTTGAAATGGATGACCGATTGGATCGGGTATCTACTCTAGCAACTAACAATGAGATTGAGGTGTCACGTCTCGATCAGGAAGTGGCTAAACGAATCTATTATGCAGAGAAAGCTGAGTTGTTGCCTAAATTTAGTGCTAGTTTCAAGATACAGAAGGTAGATGGTGTAGATGGATATAATGGCTTCGAAGTGGGCTTATCAGTGCCGTTATTTAACGGGCAACAGAGTAAAATCAAAGCAGCTAAGAATGAGTGGAGAGCGAAACAAGCGGACTTGGCAAGGGTTAGACTCTCTATGCAAGCACAGATTAATCAACAAAAGAAATTGTTGATTAGCTTGGAACAACGAACTGACTTTTACTCGCACCAGGCGATACCGCTTGCTAACGAACAGGTCGAAGCGGCACAGATTGCTTATAGACTTGGAGAGATTGATTATATTCAGTTCATTCAAAATATAGAGTCGAGCATACATACTTTTGTTGATTTCATTGATTTGCAAACTGATTATCAGGACGTGATTGCGACCATTCAGTATCTTTCAGGTAAGAATTGAGAAGAGGATTAAAAACAGAAATAAAATTAGAAGATTAATATGAAACGAATTTTAAATGGATTTTCAACAATAGGCTTGGGCGTATTGCTCGCTTTTTCGATAATAGCTTGTTCATCTAATAAGAAAAAGGTGAACGCAGAGGGTGAGACTAGTGAACATCATCATGAAGATAAGATTGCTCATCTCAATGAGATGCAAATCAAAGCGATAGATCTCCAGACGGGTATGGTTACTAGTCGTGAAATGTCTAACACACTCCATGTGACTGGCCAATCTACAGTATATCCTAAAGATAAAGCGGAGATATCTACTTATATTGGTGCTAATGTAAAAAAGATAGAGGTGTATCAAGGTGATAAAGTTCATAAAGGACAAGTACTTGCAATCCTGGAACATCCTGATTTTATTACCTTGCAATCGGATTATATTACGGCTTTTAATCAAAATAAATATCTGACGAATGAATACAATCGTCAGAAAGAATTATTTGCAAATAACGTAGGGTCTGGAAAGAATTTTCAAAAGGTAACTGCAGATTATAATGCTGCTAGAAGTCAATATCAAGCGCTTAAAATTAGATTACAGATGCTTGGAGCGAATACAACGTCGATAGAAAATGGAAATATAGCACGCAACATCTCTATTGTTTCACCGATTGATGGGTATGTAAATGCTATTAATATCAATCTAGGACGTTTCGTTTCGGCGGGTTCTCAACTTTTTGTAGTGAGTAATCTGGACCATTTACATGTGGACCTCACTGTTTATGAGAAGGATATTGCTAAGGTTAAAATAGGACAGAAAGTACGATTCCAGAGTGAGTCAATAGATGAGGAGATTATCGGGTCAGTATTTGCAATTGCGAAGGAATACGAAGCGAATAGTAAATCAGTCATCGTTCATGTCAATTTGGAAAAGAAGCCTAAAACGCTTATCGTAGGTCATTTCATGAAAGGGGAAATTTTACTTGATAAAACGACTGTGCCTGCAGTACCTACATCTGCTATTGTAAATGCTGATGGACATGACTATCTATTTGTGTTCAAAGGTACAGATGAAGCTGATGGTGATTTTATCTATGAGATGGAGGAAGTGATAGTAGGTAAAGAACAAGATAACTGGAAAGAAATAACGCTAGTAAACAAGCTCAATCCGGAGACACAAGTGGTCTATAAAGGAGCGTATTACTTGCTATCTGATATGCTGAAATCTGAAGCGGAACATACTCATTAGTATATCTTTTTCTTGGCGCAATCAGCACAAATTCCTTGGATAATATAATTGGCTTTTTTTACGATAAATCCATCGGGAATAGTCACTTCGGGTATCGTTATTTTATCGAGACAGATGGTCGTGCCGCAAACTTCACAGTGCAAGTGACAATGACCTTCATCTTGTTGACAATAGCCTTGATTGGGACAAAGACAGTACTTCTTGGACCCACTACCATCTTCGATGCCATGAATCAGGTGCTTTTCTTCAAAAAGAGTCATAGCACGAAAGATAGTCGATTTGTCAAGATCTAACAAAAGGTCCTCTATATCAAAAAGACTAAAGGTATTGCTTTGTTGCAAGATGGCCTGATAAATATTTATCCGATTAATCGTAGAACGTATCTTTTTATGTTCGAGTAAATTTCCTATCTGATTTTGGTCCATAATCTCTTTCTTGTATTGAATCCAAAGATAACTATTATGGGTTAGAGTGTCAACTAATTTTCTTTTTTATTATAGGGTGGTCACTAATCAACGATTAAGCTATAATTATTGATATAGGCAATTCGTTCATTCATTCCTGTTACGGTCTTTGCGCAGTCTTTTGAATTCATCACAAATGGGTCCATCAATTTATTTTCTATCAAGTGAGTTATTTCATTGAGAATAAGCAATGTCTCAGCTCCGTTCTGACATTGTTTCAACATTTCTTTGAATTGATTACCTGCCGGACGAACTCCCTGCTCTGCAAGGGCAACTAGAGCACGTGCCCGTACATAAGCGGGATTACTTGCTGCTAAACTGGTTTTGATTTGTTCTCGTAGGGATTTTGTTTGCTTTCCATAGTATGCGCAGACATCTAGCGCCCACCAGCGAAGTACTGGATCTGCTGATTGAAGTCCAGCTGTGACCTTTTCTTTTGCTTGGTCCCATCCACAGAGATCTTGATCGGCCATTTCTAGATAGGACTCGATTTGTTTGCGGTGTGCATTTCCCCAGTTATCTGGATTTTCTTGAGCTTCTTTTAATAGAACGGTTTCTGGATAGAAACCTAAATCGGCTTGTTTAATTAGATAGGTATTTGATTCATTGCGCATCTGATTCAACTCACTACGATAGGAAACGTCTGTGGCTAAATTATGTAATTCGTTGGGATCTGTAATCAAATCATAGAGTTCCTCAGTTGGCATAGCTTGGAAAAAGGCGGATTGTTTTGTATCTAGTTTTCCATCTTGATACATGCTCTTCCATTCTAAGAAAGCAAGTTGTCTATATCTATAAAATGCCCATAATGATTGGGTATGATAGGGTTGATAGTTACGCGCGTATCGATAATTACCCTTATACATCACTCGATTAAAGGAATAGAGTTCGTCGAAGCGATCGCCATAACAATGTACGGCTTCTTTACCCAAGGTAGAATTAGGGCCTAAAAAGGGTTGACCATCCATTTGTTTAGGAATTGCTACTCCTGCTAGATTGAGTGCGGTTGCTGTAAGGTCTGAGAAGTCCACTAAGGCTTTGGTATGTTCTCCATAAGGTATGTCGAGCTTTGCTCTCCATAATTTTGGCACATAAACCATCAAGGGTACATGAAAACCGATATCATTGGTATATCCTTTTGTTCCTGGTGTAGTGCCTCCATTATCACCGAAAAAGAAAATAAAAGTATTGTCCAATACCCCATCTTCTTTGAGCATAGAGACTAACTTACCCAATTCATCATCTGCCATACGAATGCGGTCATAAAAATGTGCATAGGTGTAACGAGAAAGGGGTGAATCTTGGATGAATGGCTGCAAATTCACCTTGGCTGGATCATGGATTGTCTTGTGGGTACGATAGAATTCTTCTGAAAACTGTAAACGTGATTCATGCGTCTCCATATAACTCCGTTGGAAAAAGAAAGGTTGCCCGGATTTCCTTTTGCGCCAATCACCCATACGACCTTTAATGATATCCCATTCGTTCGAATCGTATTTAATATTGTAATCTGTTTTTTTTGCATTCACTGTAAAGTATCCTTCTTGCCCTAGGTAATAGGGAAATAGGTGCAATCCAGTTGGCATCTCTTGTGGAACGAGTCTACGATGAAAATCTCCTGCAAAACGAGGGGCATAGCATCCTGTAATTAAAGTAGTCCGAGCAGCACTACTTACGGGTGCACTACTATAGCAGCGATCAAAGAGTACGCCCTCTTTTGCCAATCCTTCCATATGTGGCATTTCAGCTCCTTTACCTTGATTGAAGGCTGCAAGAAACTGAGTAGAAGTGTCTTCAGTGAGAAAAAAAACAATATTTGGTTTCGTTTCTTTTGTTGCTTGTATCTTATTATTGGCTGAGGATTCACTAGCCATCAAAGGGGTCATAAGAAGTGTCGAAGGGAGTGTAGCTAAAGAGGCTACTAAAAAAGGTAATTGTTTCATGGTATCGATGTTTAATTTTCAACAGTAACAAAGGTACGAAATTAAAGACTAACTGAAGGGGTAATATTATCAAAAAAGTAGAGTAAATGAATAGTCTAAGCAAAGCATATAGAAAAAGCCAATTGGTAGTGATATATCCTACTAATTGGCTTCTTTAGATTTAGCTGTATGATTAGCTTGTTATTACATTAACAACAAGACCAATATCTGCGCACACAATACGCGGAGAAACATACTCAAAGGGTATACGGTAGCATAGGCAGTAGATTGAGCTTGTACATTAGATAAAGAATTAGCATATTCCAATGCTGGAGGATCGGTCATAGCACCTGCCACCATTCCACATATAGTGAGGTAATTAATCTTGAGGAATCGGGCTATTACAGTAACAATAAGAAGGGGAACTATGGTAATAATGGCACCGTAAAGAACCCACATATAACCTCCATTCATGATGGTGGAAATAAATTTACTTCCTGCTCCAAGACCGACAGCACCGAGAAAAAGGACGATTCCTAATTCACGAACAAATAAATTGGCACCTGGAGTCATAAAGAAATTCAACTTTCCGATACGTCCTCTATGTCCTAGGAAAATGGCTACAATAAGTGGCCCACCTGCAAGACCTAATTTAGCTGGAGCAGGCAATCCAGGGAACATAATTGGAACACTTCCAAGTAACACACCAAAGAAAATACCCAAAAATAATGGGACAATATTAGGATGTGATAGTTCTTCTGTGGAATTACCAAGATAATTAGCGGCTTCTTCTAATCGTTTGCGTTCGCCAACTATACGGATAGTATCGCCAAATTCTACACTATCGTGCTCAGTGGGCAGGATACTGAAACCATTTCTATATATACGGGTAATATTAACTGGGTATTTTTTTGAAAGACCAATTTGTCTAATGGTCTTCCCTGCAAGTTTCTTATTAGTAAAGATAACGTGTTGCATACCTAACGAGCCAGTAACTTCTACGGCTTCTGAAAGGATCAAATCACCTACTAGAATTTCCAATGTAGAAAAATATTGCTGACTTGAAACTCCGTATAGAATATCATTGGCCATTAAAAGGTCTTTATTTTTGGGGATAAAGAAATTGCCATTACGAAAAACTCTTGAAAGAGCAAACTTTCCTTCTAAAACGGCAAAAAGATGATCGAAATCTTTACCAACCAAAGCACCATTTTGAACCTTTAAACTCACGGAGTCTAACTGACCAGATACACCTGCCAATTCTTCTGTATAGGATTGAGCTTCATGGTCTACCTTAACTTTGAAAAAGGCACGAATTAAAATCATCACTAAAATGATACCAACAATACCTAGAGGATAGGCTACAGCATAAGCCATAGAAGTGGTCTCTACACTTCCTGTATGCTGCTCCTCAATGATTTGTTGAGCTGCACCTAAACTGGGCGTATTGGTTACTGCACCACATAACATACCCACAACAGCATCAATATCTAAATCGAAAATGAGCTTAAGTGATGCTGCAGTAATCGTACCTAACAAAACAATTGCTGAAGCCAATAGATTTATAGTTAAACCATTGTTTTTAAGAGAAGTAAGAAATCTTGGCCCAACTTCAAGTCCAATAGAATACACAAATAAAATAAGTCCAAATTCCTTCACAAATTTCAACATAGTCGGATCAGGAACTGCTCCAAAATGTCCTACAATTAAGCCAGAGAAAAGTACACCTGCTATCCCTAACTTGATTCCAAAAACTTGGATTTTTGCGAGCATCATGCCCATTATTGCGACAAGACTTAGAAAAAGTAAAGTCGAAGCCAATCCGCTTTGAGAGAATAAATTTAATATTGCCATTGAGAGTCGTTTTTTTTTAACGACTGCAAAGGTACACTTTTTTCTACATATTAATATGTATATTATTACTTATTCCGATATATATACATCTAATATTCAAAAAAGAACAGAAATCGTCTCTTTTTATCTGATAATATTTTATTTAGAACATAAAAAAAGGAGAATTAACTACAAAAGTCAATTCTCCTTTTTAAATTTTAATAGCTTCGACTAGCTCATAGATGACCAAATCAAGATCAATACTAGAAGAGAAAGGATAGCGTAAAGCTCTGGGAATACAGCTAATACCATAGTGATACCAAATACATCATGACCACTACCAATAGCAGAAATACCATTAGCACATACCTTTGCTTGACGAATAGCTGATACTAAACCAACTAAACCAAGACCAAGTGATGCACCAAATACAGCACCAGATACGGCCCATGTCATATCAGGAGAGATTAATGTTGCAAGCAAGAAATAGCCCACAAAACCATAAATACCCTGAGAAGAAGGAAGAGCTGCTAAAGTGATGTAAGATCCGGATGCACCTGGATTCTTTTTAAGTGCACCTACGGCAGCACTACCTGCAATTGTTGTTCCGTAAGCACTACCGATACCTGTAAGCCCGATCATAAGTGCGATTCCTAGATAAGCTAAAACGATTGGTTCCATAATTTGTTCTTTTTATTTGTTATTTAATATTTTAATTTTATTATTTTCTAAATGGCTTGTAAACAATTCCGCCTCCTTCAAATCCTGCATTTTTGTAAAATTCGACAAAAGTCAAACGTAAAGGATGTACAAAGGCTGCAATGAGACAAAGACCAATATTAATTGAATGTCCGATAAGTAAGATAAGACCTGCTGCAACTATTTGAGCGACCAATGGCAATGAACTTGTCAAATCAAAAGCCAAGTCATTGAATACGCCACCTAATACAGCTCCTGCTAGTCCTAGGGCAAATAATCGAATATACGATAATGTATCTCCTAATATGCCTGAAGCCATGTTATAAGTATCCCACAATCCTGTGCTGAAATTAATCAATGGATTCTTTCCTGGAGTATTGTAAAAGAAAGCTAGCAAAGCACTAATGCCTATCAACACATATAAGATATAGCTGAATACTGATGTAGCTATTCCCAAAGCGCCTATTCCTACAACGGCTGCTGTTGAAAGTAAACCAACAATCCAACCTAAAGGAGCCAAAGCATACTTAATGCCGTGTTGTTTTGTTATCTTACACACATTGAGGGCCATACCAAAGAAGATT
>Ga0172378_10007217_pt1 | contig 10347 bp, 5 predicted proteins | sample GrowelOW332metaG_FD_119755 | JGI IMG/M metagenome (GOLD analysis project Ga0172378, IMG submission 119755) | Groundwater microbial communities from an aquifer near a municipal landfill in Southern Ontario, Canada - Pumphouse #3_1 metaG | ecosystem: Environmental > Aquatic > Deep subsurface >... | reverse complement strand
AATATACGATGAATTTAATATCCAGAATTACATTGTTGAGTTTGCTTGCTATTGCATTCAGCTTTGGCATGATGAATGAGTATGGTGTTATTCCTAAGATGCTCCAATTGGATGTCTATGGGGATTATGTCTCCTACGACAAGGGGTATCATGACAAGGATGATTATAGCTTGAACGATAGTACTGATGAGTCTCAGATAAACTTGATGCCTACTATTCGTTTTCAGATCGTCAGGGGTTTGGAGCTTTCATTGATGTATCCGATTCGTGATGACGGTCTCAAAAATTCGACTGGCGTATGGGGCCCTGTTTTTGGTATCAAGTACGGCTCTTCCACTTCTGCAGGTTTCTTTGAAATTGTCTTCCCGGCAGGGGCGCATGATTTATTGGGGAATGGGGAAGATCCTCAACCAGCACTTGTGTTTGGTGGCACGAACTTTTATGGAGGCGCCGCTTCTGCCTTTGGAGTACGCATTCACTCTTGGTATTTCTGGGATTTTAACGATTATTCCGCCGACAAATTTTACTTCTTACTTCGCCCTGAATACGACTTCGGCAATGTTCGCTTCGGTCTGGGATTTCCGATGGAATTTTATTTCGGTAATGATTCGCACTGGATTGATAATACTCCCGGTCGCGTGCGAGCTACTGGTAATACAGAAGATAATGAATTTGGTTATGCGGGTGTTATTTCTGTAGAACCTAAATTAACATTTCAAGTGAGTTCTTTTGAAATTGAGCCTAGCTTTTCCATTCCACTTTGGAAGTTTGCTGGGAATACAACCACTCTCTTGTATGGATTTACGATGAGCGTTTCTGCTCGGATGAATTTGTTTTGAGTATAGCTTACTCTGGTTTTGTACTAGGTTATAGAGGTATTCATGTGGAAAACTAAAGGAACCATTCCTTATTTTATTTCGATGTTTGCATCAACATTTGTATTGATGGGACATTTTATCTTCACGCAGATGGTTATTGCGGATACTTATGCCGCGGATGAATTTCTTTTAGAAAGCGCCCTACTTCAAGGGCTATTTCTTTTACCATTCATTTTCATGATTGTTCCTGCGAGTTTTTTATCAAATAAATTTCCTAAAAGTCGCGTGATTACTTGGACCTCTGTAATAATGGCTATCGCCATGCTTTGTATCGCTATTTTTTATACCTTGGGTTTTGCTCAATTGGGGTATTGGTTTACGTTGCTTTTGGCTGCGGCTTTTGCGGTGCATAGTCCTGCGAAGTATGGTATTCTAAAGGAAATGTATGGAACAAGGCATTTGGGCTATGTCAATGCTTACTTGCAGGTATTTTCCGTAGCGGCTTTAATTTTTGCTTCCTGGATGATGTTTTTTGGTCTCGCTTTTGGTCGTTCTGCTTTTAATAGTATCCCTACTATTAGTGAACTTTTGTCGAAAACAGTGGCGTTGCCTTGGATCTTGTTTGGGGCGAGTGTTGTTGGGGCTGTGTTTGCTTTCTTTATTCCGAAGGTGGGCCGTGAATACGCTTCGATGAAGATGCCTTCGGCTATGCGTACCGTGAAGTCCACTTGGGCGAATCCCGTCGTGCGCGCTTGTATCGTCGGTCTTTCCGTTTTTTGGGGAATGGCGCAGGTGTTTGTTCTTGTGTTCCAAGATACATCGAATTCTGCTCATTTGGCGACTTTGAAAGATTGCTTAGCTTTTACTTTATTGGGACTTACTGTTGGTTCTCTTTTGGTGGCTCGCGCTTCTCGTGACTTTATTGAAACGGGAATGGTGCCTATGGGTGCCTTAGGGACTTCTCTTTGTATGCTGTTTATTCCCTTTACCGTTCACCCTATTTTGCTTGCCATTTTGTTCTGCTTGACAGGTTTTTTTGGAGGGGTATTCATTGTTACTCTGAATTCACTGCTTCAGTATTACACAAGGCCTACCAATTCGGGGCGCATTCTTGCGGTGAATAATTTGTTGCAAGTGGTGGCGCTAGGTATATTTCTGGGTTTAGATTATATTGTTTTACGTTTTACATCGATAAAAACACAGCATCTTTTTCTTGCTCTTGCGGTGATTTCTTTTGTGGGTTTTGCTTATGCGATTCGTAAGCTCCCTCAGGCCTTGCTCCGTATTTTATTGCGGGCTTTTTTTAGTCGTTACAAATTGAAAGCTTTGGGCGTTCAGCATATTCCTCACGAAGGTCCTATTCTTTTGGTGGGTAACCACTTTAGTTTTATTGATTGGGCGGTACTTCAAATGGCAAGTCCGCGTGCGCTTCGTGTGGTGAGTAATAAAGATCATTTTGAGAAGTGGTATTTGCGTTGGGTTCTCAAACGCCTCGGTATGATTCGTATTCATCGAAAAAATCCAGAAGCGGCCATGAAAACAATTCATGATGCTCTCATGAATGGAGAAGCGGTCGCGGTATTCCCCGAAGGCGAAGTTGCAAAGTCTCCTCATATTGGGCCATTTATGGTCGATTTTTCAAGTGCAATTAAGGATACGAATACTTCGATTATTCCTTTTTATATTCAGGGTTTGTGGGGAAGTCGTTATAGTTATACGAGCGATGTTGTTTTGTTTGGGCCTGCTTCCACGCGTATTATTACAGTAGCTTTTGGCACCGCGCTTCCGGGGGATACTCCTCCTAATACCATTCGCAATGTGGTTCGTGAAATTTCCATTGACGCTTGGAGCCATTCGCTTAGGTTCTATAAACCACTGGCTTCTTCTTGGTTAAGGGCTTGCAAAAAGATTGTGAAATCGGGTCCTACGATTTATAGTCCTGATGGGGCACATCTTTCAGGTTATAGACTTCTTTGTGCAACGCTGGCATTTAGTAGAGTTTTTAAAAAATCTCTTGCTCGACAAAAAAATATTGGAATTATGCTTCCTCCGAGTGCCGCGGGTGTCATTGCGAATTTATCCTGTTGGGTACTGGGCAAAGTGAACGTGAACCTCAATTATACCTCTGCTCCTGATATTGTCGCTTCTTGTATTGCAAAAGCGGAAATCAAGACGGTGATTACCAGTCGCCAGTTTTTGGAAAAGCTTAAAATGAAGGGTGTTGACTATAGTGTTCTCAGCAATAATGCCGAATTGGTTTACGCTGAGGATATTATGAAAAGCATTCCGAAAGCGGTCATGCTTTTCCATATGCTCACAGGTTTTCTTCTCCCGCCTTTTTTCATTGAATTCTTTTATTACAAACGGGTGAAACTTTTTGATACAGCGGCGATCCTTTTTAGTTCAGGGACAGAAGGCATGCCGAAGGGCGTCGAATTGACTCATTATAACATGATGGGGAATATTCAGCAAATGTCCTGTATTTTTAACGTCACAAAGAACGATGTGATGCTTGCGGAACTTCCGCTATTTCATTCTTTTGGACTTACAGTTACTGTTCTTTTGAATTTGGTAGAGGGATCTCCGATCATCACTGTTGCAGACCCCACTGATATTAAAACGATGGCGCGTGTGTGTGCGGAATTTAAGGCGACGGTGCTGATTGGTACTCCTACATTTATTCGCGCCTTTACCGTGAATCGCTGGGTTCATCCGATGGTGTTTAAGCACATGCGGATTATTATTGCGGGCGCAGAAAAACTCCGCCCGGAAATTCAGGAAGCGTTCCGTCTCAAATTTGGTAAAGAAGTTTTCGAAGGTTACGGCTGCACGGAAACGACTCCTGTCGCTTCTGTGAATACGGAAAATGTGTTACTGGATGATTACATGACGATGCAGGTTAACAATAAGATTGGAACTGTGGGGATGCCTCTCCCTGGAACTCTTTACCGCATTGTAGATCCTGAAACCAACGAAGAATTGCCCATTGGAGAAGATGGTATGATTCTCGTGGGTGGCTGTCAAGTGATGAAGGGTTACTTCAAAAATTCATTTCTCACTTCAGAAGCGATTCTTGAGTTGAATGGAAAACGTTGGTATCGCACGGGTGATAAAGGCCATGTAGATGAAGATGGATTTCTGACCATTGTAGATCGTTATAGTCGTTTTGCAAAGTTGGGTGGTGAAATGGTTTCTTTGGGTGCTGTAGAGATTCGTATTAATGAAACGAAAATTTTGGAAGGATGCGAGTATATGGTGACGGCGATCCCCGATAGTGCGAAAGGGGAATGTGTTGTTCTTTTATATAGTGGCGAAAAGGATGTGGATATGGTATTACGCGCATTGCGTAAATCAGGAATTCCTCCTTTAATGGTTCCAGGACTTGCTTTTAAAGTGGATGATGTTCCGAAATTAGGAACGGGCAAGGCTGATTTTGCGAAGTCGAAAGCATTGGCTTTGGATTTAGCGGCTCATACTTAAGGATTTTTATGTGGAAAATTAAAGGAACAATTCCTTACTATACCTTTGTTTTTGCTTCTTCCTTCTTGCAGATGGGGTTATTTCTCTTTTTTGAAAAATGGCTGTTTACGTCTTATAGTGGATTTGATTTTCTTTTAAATAGTGCGCTGTTGCAAGGGTTATTCTTACTTCCGTACGTGTTTATGCTTTCTCCTGCAGCAAATTTTTCGAATATTTACCCGAAAGAAAAGGTGATTGCCTGGAGTTCTTTGGCCATTGCCATCACGATGATTTCCATTGCGATATGTTACAGCTTGGGATATCAGAGCGTTGCTTTTTGGCAAGTTCTTATTTTGGCTTCTGCTTTTGCTATCAATAGTCCCGCCAAATATGGTGTTCTTAAAGAAATGTATGGTAATCGGTACTTAACTTGTGCGAATGCTTATTTGCAAGGCATTGCTGTATTTGCCATTGTTTGTGTTTCTTTATTGATGATGGGTATTTCATTAGATTCGGAATCCTATTTTCAGTTAAAGTATTTCCCTTGGTTTTTTGTGGGGATGGGGATTATTGGAACTGTTGCTTCATTTTTGCTTCCAAAGGTGGGGCAGTCGAGCCCGTCAATGAAAGTGCGTTCCGTGCGTCGTATGGTTTCTGCGACATGGAGTAATCCATTACTGCGCGTGAGTATTATTGGTCTTTCCTTGTTCTGGGGAATTGCTCAGGTCTTTATTTTGATTTCCCAGGATTTTTCTGGTGAGAATATTTTGACGCTACTGCGGTATGGTCTCTTTTTCTCTGCTGTAGGAATGGTTTTGGGTTCTTTTATTGCGGCGCGCGCGTCTCGGAATTTTGTAGAAACAGGTCTCATTGCCATTTCCGTACTCGGCGGTTCGGTGAGTATGCTTTTGATCGCTTTGTTTTCGAATGAATTTGTACATTCCATTTTGTTTGGTTTGATTGGATTTTTCTTTGGCGTTTTTTCGGTGATACTGAATTCTCTTTTGCAACAGAATACGCGTCCTGATTCTTCGGGGCGTATTCTTGCTGTATCCAATATGATGCAAATGCTTTTTCTCGCCGTATTCTTGGGACTTCAAGCTTTGTTGTTGCATTACACTTCTATTGAAAAATCTGATTTCTTTATTATTCTCGCGGTGCTGTTGTTGATCAGTTCCGGTTGGGCTTTGAGTAAAACGCCTCAGGCGCTGATTCGTGCTTGCCTTCGTACTTTTTTTGCTTTTCGTTATAAGTTAAAAAACACCGGTATTGATAATATCCCGAGTGAAGGTCCTGTGCTTTTATTAGGGAATCACTCCAGCTTTATTGATTGGGCGGTGCTTCAAATGGTGAGCCCTCGCCCTCTGCGTATGGCGAGTAACAATGATCATTATGAGAGATGGTATTTCCGTTGGATTTTAAGATCTTTAGGGGTGATTCGCATTCAACGTCGTGATCCTGCGCCTGCTATGTGGGCCATTCGCAAAGCGCTTCAGGCGGGCGAGGCCGTAGTCATTTTCCCAGAAGGCGAAGTTGCCAAGTCCCCGAACATCAGCCGTTTTTCTATTGATTATTCAACGGCGATTAAGGGTCTCGATGTTTCTATTGTTCCTTTTTATATTCAAGGTTTGTGGGGTGGTCCTTACAGCTACCTGAGTGAATGTGTCATGTTTGGCCCTGCGGAAACGCGAGTGGTCTCTGTTGCTTTTGGTAAGAAAATCCCCTCCACCACTTCGGAATACGATTTACGCAATGCGCTTCGTGAACTTTCTATGGAAGCCTGGCAACTTTCCATTTCTTATTACCCGACGCTTGCTCCGCTTTGGGTGCGTGCCTGCAAAAAAATGGTGGGTTCTAAGGTCGCGATTTATAGTCCGACAGGGGATCATGTTACGGGTTTTAAATTGATTCGCCTAGTTCTTGCCTACGGCTCAAAGTTTAAAAAGATTACACATAAAGAACAAAATATTGGTTTTTTATTTCCGCCAGGTTGGGAAGGGGTGAGCTCGCTTCTTTCGATTTGGACTCTTGGAAAAACCAGTGTGAATCTGAATTACACGGCGGGAGTGGATACTGTACTCAAGTGTATTGAAAATGCCGATGTAAAAACTGTGGTCACGAGTTGGGCTTTTCTCGATAAAATTCAAAAACGAGGCACCAACTTTTTTCAGATTGGTTCTGTATGCAAATTGATTTGTATTGAAGATATCGATAAAATGGTTTCTCCCTGGAGTTGGTTTAAAGCCCAGATGGCGGCGGTATTTCTCCCGGCGCGTTTGATAGAGCTGTTCTATTTTAAGCATACGAAACTTTCGGATACGGCAGTAGTTCTCTTTAGTTCAGGTTCGGAAGGAACTCCCAAGGGGGTAATGCTGACCCACAAGAACATGGTGGGAAACGTACAACAAGCGGATAGTATTTTTACCATTCGTCCTAACGATGTGATGCTGGCTGAATTGCCTTTGTTTCATTCTTTCGGACTCACAGCGACGATTTTGATGAGCCTTTTGGATGGTATTCCTATGGTGACGTGTGCGGATCCCACAGATGTGAAAACGATGGCGCGCGTGTGTGCGGAATTTAAGGCGACCATTTTGATTGGAACGCCAACGTTTCTTCGTGCTTTGGGTGTGAATCGTTGGGTGCATCCGATGTGTTTTAAACATCTGCGTTTAGTACTTTCGGGCGCGGAAAAATTGCGGCCTGAAATTCGTGATTTATTTGCACGTAAGTTCAAGAAAGAAGTTTACGAAGGTTATGGTTGCACGGAAACGGCTCCTGTGGCAACGTTTAATTCCGAAGATTTCCTACTGGATGATTTTATCACCATGGAACCGTGTTCGAATTTGGATTCGGTAGGGATTCCTATTCCTGGCACGTTTGTACGTATTGTGGATCCTGATACGAATGAGGACTTGCCTCAAGGTCAAGAGGGTATGGTTTTGATTGGTGGTTGCCAGATCATGAAGGGTTATTTGAAAGATCCAGAAAGGACGGCGGCGGCCATTGTTGAACAGAAAGGAATCCGTTGGTACCGCACCGGTGATAAGGGGCGTCTGGACCCTGATGGATTCTTGACGCTTGTGGATCGCTACAGCCGCTTTGCGAAGTTGGGTGGCGAAATGATTTCTCTTGGTGCCGTAGAATCGCGGATCAACGATACGGGAATTCTTGTCGGTTGTGAATATTTGGCAACCTCAGTTCCAGATGAAGCAAAGGGTGAAAAAATTGTTCTTTTGTACCATGGAGAGAAAGATGCGGATACAATTCATCGTGAACTTCGTAAGTCTGGAATTCCGCAGATGATGCTCCCTGGGCGAGTATTCTTGGTGGATGCGGTACCAAAATTAGGCAGTGGCAAATGGGATTTCACGGGAGCAAAGAAATTAGCGAAAACGTTGGCTGGGCTCAATTAATGGAACGAGGATTTAAAGAAGTCAGAACCGTTAGGGCTTTTGCTTGCGCCACTCTCTTCGTGGGAATTCTGTTAGTGACTTTTGCTAAAGTAATGGGATTTATGCAAGATCTTGGACAGAATGCTGTCAATTTGGGGCTTGCACGCTATTCCAATTTTACAGGCCGTTTTGCCGCTCGTAATTTTGCGGAAGATAGGCAACTGTTGCATTTCTTAAATCTTTTGAACGACACGCTCTTACCTGTGGCTCATGTGTTGGTTCCATTACTTGTTATTGTGGGTCTTCTGGTGATGGGTATTGGCCTCTTTATGTGGTTACATCCTCAAACCAGTTCTCAAATTTTAATTGCATTGAAATGGTTGAAATTGGTGTCAGATCCTAACGTTACGGAATCCGAAGTCTTTGCAAAAAACAAAACCAATCTAAAATCGACATTGATTTTTATTGGCTGTTTATTGATTGCGGTTCTTTTTGCTTTGTTTGTTGTTCGGAGTTGTGTTGATGATAGTGGAGATACCCCAAAAAAGGTAGAAGAAATCTCCCAAGAGGCGAGCCACTATATTGAGCTTCAGAAAAAATATTTTACTCAGAATAAGGCGTTAGGTTCTTCTCGAATGATTGGCTACGAGGCCTCTTCTTCTGATTATTTTGAATTTAAAAGTCAAGGAATCGGTTTTTGGCGTGCGGTGAATAAAGAAAAGTGGGAAGAATGTCCTGTAGGAAAAAAGTGGCGTGTGCAAATGAAAGTAGATGGTTTATTTAAAAAGAAATTAAAAATATTTGTTTCCACCCCTTCTGATTCTCTCTGTGCAAAGCTCACCCCCGATTTTCGAAAAGTGAAAACTCTCCGTAAGGAAGAGAAAAAATAAGAATCGAAAAATAAAATGAATGATGTTTTACGCTATAGATTAAGGCACGTTGTTCTTTATTCTTGTTCGTTTCTAGGGGGCGTTTCAGACATTTTTCTACGCTGGTTGTAAGGCTTGCCTGTGGTGTGCTGGTGGGCGAGTCGCCGGCGTACTTCTTCTAAATATTTGATGTATTCGGGACTTTGGTAGTCGTGATAAGTCCATGCGAAAGGATGGAAGTGCCCCTCTTGAAAATAGAGCGTAGGTTCCACGAAAATACCATCCCGAATATAGACGCGCTGCCGCTGGTCTTTTGTGGTCGCTAAAAAGAATTGTCCGAGGGACATATAGCCCGGATCTAAATTAACGGGGCGAAGTCCTGGTGTCCCTTTTTCATTCGCCAGTCGCAATTCCAACTCATTGGTCCAGAGTTTGATATTGACAATTTCTTCACGTTCAATCAAGGTCTCGTAAGTGGTAAAAGCGCGGACAGGCGCACTTCCAATTTCGGATTCGTAATAATTGGTAAAAGCAAAAGGAAACGCGGGAAGATAAAGTTCTTCTTCGCCAAATTTTTCTCTTAATTGCGGGCGTAGAGCTTCAATGGCCTCTGCATCAGAAGCGAGGAACCCCATCACCAAACGGACAGGAGCAGGCTTACGTGTGAGTCCCATTTTTATAACCGACTGTGAATGTTCTTGTTGTCGATTTCATTTTTGTTGGTTTTTGAATATTCGTTGTTCTGGCGATCCAGATTGACCTTGTTTTTCTGAAGGTAAATGTCGAAAACGGAATCGGCATCCATACCAGCAGTGATGGCAAGGGACAACCAGAAATGAAGTTGATCTACAATTTCCACGCGGATATTCTGCATATCGAGAGAATCCTTGCTCCACCATTTCCAGAGAAGTTCATCGCCGAGTTCACGGGATTCATCGTTGAGTGCTTTAAGGTAATTCGCAAGCCACAGATTTGTTTCGGTGTTGGGACCCTTGGGGGCTTCATTTTTCCCCTGTTCGAAAAGGGTCTTCATGGAAAGAATCTTGCCTTCACGGTCACGAATATCTTTTTTCTCAAAAACATAATCATTTAATTGAGTTTGCAAACGGAATAATGCTTCAAGTTTGTCGGCCATAAGGACTCCTCAGAGAAAGCGGGATTGTGTACCACACATCAAAAATAATAAAGCAAAATTACTATTTTCTATCTATGCAAGTTTATCTAGATCTTCTTTCCGACATCATTGAGAATGGCACAAAACGGGATGATCGCACGGGCACAGGCACGATTTCTGTTTTCGGTCGCCAGAACCGCTATGATCTTTCCAAGGGTTTCCCTTGTCTTACCACCAAAAAACTTCACCTTCGCTCCATCATCGTGGAACTTCTCTGGTTTCTCCGCGGTGATACCAACATTCAGTATCTGCACGATAACAAAGTTTCCATCTGGGATGAATGGGCCGATACGCAAGGGAATCTAGGCCCGGTCTACGGACACCAATGGCGCAGTTGGCCCACGGCGGGCGGAGGTCACATTGACCAGATTGCACAAGTCTTGGAAAGCATCAAACATAATCCCGATTCGCGGCGTCATCTAGTGTGTGCATGGAATGTTGCGGATGTCGACAAAATGGCGTTGCCCCCTTGTCATTGCCTCTTTCAGTTTTATGTGGCGAATGGAAAACTCTCTTGTCAGCTTTATCAGCGGAGTGCGGATAGCTTTTTAGGCGTTCCGTTCAATATTGCCTCTTATGCGCTTTTAACCATGATGATGGCTCAGGTCACGGGACTTGAACCGGGTGAATTT
>Ga0172378_10007214_pt1 | contig 10349 bp, 8 predicted proteins | sample GrowelOW332metaG_FD_119755 | JGI IMG/M metagenome (GOLD analysis project Ga0172378, IMG submission 119755) | Groundwater microbial communities from an aquifer near a municipal landfill in Southern Ontario, Canada - Pumphouse #3_1 metaG | ecosystem: Environmental > Aquatic > Deep subsurface >... | reverse complement strand
TGCCAGTGATTCTGCTGAGTAATCATAGAAAGCAGTTCCGTTCTTTATGCCGATACGGAAACCGTTCGCAAGTGTTTTATCCGGTTTTATCTCAAGACCTTTTGCAATCTCGTTCTTGAGTGCAGCTGTAAACTGCGATTGAAGCTTCTTCAGATCATTCTCACTAAGAAGAACTGAAATATCTTCAGCTTCTGTATTCTTAGTCCATGCTTTAACAGTTTCCGGGATAATTTTTACCAGTAAATCACTGGAATAAGCTTTTACAGTTTCAGCCTGCACGATTTTATCGAGTTCCTCAACAAGAGAATCACGGAAAGACAGAATCATATTTCGTCCCGCCTGTATAATCGCGTCTTCACTTGCCTTTTCCATACGCTTTGTTTCGGCTTTAGCATTCTTAATAATGCTTTCTGCTTTTTCTTCCGCAGTAGAAACAATTTCTGCAGCCTTTTTCTCGGCATCAGCGATTATTTTCTCAGAAGATTTTTCTGCGCTCGCTACACCATCTTTTTTGATCCTGTCGATCAGTTCCTGTAATTGGACATCCATTAAAAAACCTCTCTAAAACCCCATAAAGTAGTACTACCTTAAATGATAGCGATTAAGCCACTTAATTTCAAGGAAAACAGGTCTATTTTTTTCGACCATTGACTAAAACTTAAACCCATATATCGTTATGGCTTTATATTTTCCACCCGGCAGAAGAATACAGGATGGAAAGTCTTTTCTATTTGGTGAATCAGGAAAACACTGCGTCTCAAGACAGACGGCTCCGTGCTTTTCATATACAGACCCATTTTTTCCGACCGTTCCACCTATCCAGTTACCGGTATACAATTGCATGCCTTCCATATTCGAATCGACTGTCATGCACCTTCCTGAAACAGGTTCTGTAAGTTCTGCAACACGCACAATTTTTTCATCTGACACGGGAGAACCGCAATGCGGATTATCAGGATCATAGCAGTGCGTAACATAACAATGATCATAACCGTTTCCTGTTTCTTTAATATCCCGTCCTATTTTTTTATCAGCTCTGAAGTCAAACGGTGTATTTTCCACTCCCAGCAGTTTTCCTGTTGGAATCAGTTTACTGTCTGCATCAAGGGTATAATCGCAATTGAGCTTAAGTAAATGATTGTCAACAGTTCCACTTCCGGCAAGATTAAAATAAGAATGATTTGTAAAGTTTACAGGGCAGGACTTATCTGTAACGGCCGTATACCTGCAGGTAATATTATTCATATCGTCAAGCAGATATGTTACCTCGACTTTCATATTACCGGGAAACCCCTGCTCTCCATCGTGAGAAAAACGTGTAAATTTTACTCCTGACTGTGTTTTTGTGTTCACAATTTTAGCATGCCACACTTTTTTGTTCCATTCTGAGAATCCACCGTGAAGCACATTAGGTCCATCATTTTTATCAAGGATGTATTTTGTTCCGTCGAGTGTAAAAGAAGCCTTGCCTATCCTATTTGCAAAGCGTCCGATAAATGCTCCGAAAAAACATGTCCCATTGATATATCCGTCGAGGGTCGAATATCCGAGAACGACATCTGTACAGACTCCGACCGAATCTGTCAACACGATGCTCGTAATTGTACATCCATAATCAGTTACAGAAAAGGACATTCTCTTATTCTGTATTGTGTACAGTGTAACTTTTGTTCCGTCAGAAAGCATACCAAAACGCTGTTTTTCAATTTTCATACAAAAACTCCTATATAATAAAGAAAACAAAGCTTTGCTTTTTTTAATTCAAGACATGAATGATTGCTGCGCAACTGCCCGCAATCATTCATTATCCTTAACTGTTCATATCAAGCACCATCTGGACTTCAGACAGAGAACAGGACAATTTTTTTGCTATCTGTTCAACAGTGAATCCCGTTGATGCCAAATCTGTTACCTGTTTATTAAAATTTTTTTTAGGTTCTACAGGTGTCTCAGAAAAAAACACTTTGGGTGCAATTACAGGAACTTCTGCATATGCAGTTCCGTCTCCGCTGACAACCATTTTAGTCAGTGTACCGGAATCGTTTGTTTTTTCATCAAAAAGTGTTTTCTGCACTCCTGCAGCCCGAATCCCTGTATCAGTAACTTCATAGGCGGATTCAGGATGCGGCTTTGTAATACCTGCCGTACGTTTATACGTATCTGCTGCCCGTTTTTCAGCTGAAGTTGTTCTGTTCACTGCAGCCTGAAGTTCCTGAACAGATGCCCTTTTTTCTTCTTCTGCACGTGCAATTGCAATATGTTTATCGGCTTCAGCAATAATCAACTTTAATTTCTGAATTCTATCGTCAATAAGATTTATATTCCGTTCTGCATTCCTATTGATATCAAGTATCATATTGTTCATTTCAGATCGTGTTTTTGAGATGACGTCATCAGTAGAAAATAATTTTTTAAATTTTATAAGAAAAACGATCCAGAGAATAATAGTAAGTATTCCGATAGTAACAACAAATACAGCCAATTCTACCTCGTAATATTTATATGCTGTCCTAAATAAGATTCACGAATCCCGCTATCTTCCGATTTTTCTTCAGGTTTTTTTTCGTTCTGTTTCCGACGTTTCTTTCCGGTAAAACTACCAGATGTACTGTTCTGTCCTTCATCCTTAATTACAGGAGATTTCTCGTCTCCATCGGCTGTCCGATGAACTTTATCAGCAAGCTCTTTATTTTTCTGTACAACATTCTGCTGCTGCATGGCTTCGGTAAGTTGAGGTCCTTCCTGAGCACGTGCAACGGTTTGTGCAACATTTGCCATCTGAGAATACATTGTCTGAAGGTCAATTGGTTGAATAGCCATCTGGTCCCTTTATTTCTGCTGCCGGCGGTTCATATTTACCGCGCTTTACAAAACTGTTCTCGTAGTAGAATGTGACACTTGTAACTTCAGTATGGACCTCGTCGAGAACATCCCTCACATATATTTTTACACCAGCATATACTGTTCCGGATGCTTTTACTTTTCCAACAACTTTGAGTTCGCGCAGATGCTTTTGGAGTTTTTCTATCTCCGTCGACATCTCTGCGGATTCTGTACTGATTTGATCTTTACGTTCTTTGAGTTTATTAAGATTATCTTCCTTATCCTTCGGAAGCATACGACGTATTTTTTTCTGATTTTCGAGCGTAGAAATATCAAGATCAAGATTTTCAAGTTCTTTTACAAGATTTCCCTGTTTGTCCTGTAATTCATCAAGGCGCTGCTTAGCACGTGGATCAAAACCGACCTCAAGAATAGTTTCTGCACCGCCCCCGGGAGAACCTATATTCTTCGCAGCTATTTCTTCGGTTGCAAAAAGATGTCCACCTGTAATCTGAGCTTTCTTTCCGTTAAGAATAATATTTTTCATGGCAGTTACTTCCGAACTCATAATACTGTCTGTAACAATAACTGAATCCTCAACTTCAACCTTTGCTGCCTGAATAAACTTTGCCCACAGAGATTTTTTACCGGTAAGACATCCTTCATCTTTGCCGAACACGCCTTGTTGAACGATTATGTCTCCTCCAGCATTTATTCTGCATCTTCCAACTGTTCCGCTTACCTCAATGTTACCGGAAGCATCTACATTGAAACCATCTTCTACATTTCCTTTTACCATCACAGTACCAAGAAATTTAATATTTCCTGTTTTGATATTCACACCATCAAGCTGAAGAAGCGGTTCAACGGTAATTTTTCCTGCAACAAGCATAACCTGCCCGTCTTCCTCCGCTATTACCGTAACACCGTCAGAGTCAAGTCTGACGTTCTTTCCGAGAGGGATAGGAATGTCTTTCCCGTTTTTAGCTTCAAGATACCGGCCGGACAGCGTTTTCCCTCCCTTTCCGCGTTCTGCTGGAATTTTTTGTGCCAGCCGGCCGCCCTTGATGACATTCTGAATCAGATTGAGTTCCTTAAAATCAACCTGCCCGTTCGCAGATTCTTTTGCATGAAGTTTTGTCGGATCGGTTTCAAAATCATAAGCAATATATGCATCACGTCCGTCGACAGGAGGAATACCGGCCGCAACTTCATAAGGAATATTATATACCGGATTATCAACAAATTCCGATATTTTATCGTCTTCAATTCCCGCCACAATCCCCTGAGCTTTGAGCGCACGTTCAATCATTAAAGCTGAAACATCTGCACCACTCATAGCAGGAGCAGTTGCGGTAAGGGTTGCTTTCATTTCATCTTTTGAAATATCAATAGATATTACAGCATCACCTGCGGATACATGTTTATATTCTCCAACAGGCTGATAGTCCTTTTCTGTTCCCTGTTTTATATATTTTTGAACAAGATCATCCTGAATTGTAATTGTGTCAGGACGTTTCAGATGCTGCAGTACTTCTCGTTCATCAACAGATTTTCCATTTCCTGAAGGAAGCAATACTTTTATCATTATCTGCGATCCAAAATGGCGTATATAATACAAACCGTCACTGTTGATTACCTTCTGTTCTTCTATTTCATTCTCATTGCCAAACAGATCATCACTAACTGACTTTCTGGAGAGATTTAAAGTAGCCTGATTTTGATAAATACGTAATTTCCACGGTTTTTTCCCAATTCCAAGAAAACCATTGCTGCCTTTTTCCACAACTTCATATTCAAGATTTGCAGTTTTTGTATCAAGCTGGACAGAAGCATCAACTAATGCCTCGTCAACCGAATCTGCATTGACATCGACATTATGCATCTTATTGTCACGTTCGAGAAAAACCTTCATGTCTTCACGAATATTTTCCAGTGATACCATATTCCTAAATTATTCCTTTGCGAAGATTTGTCAATTTCGCACGCAGGCGGAGATTTGCTTTCGTGTGAAGCTGAGAAATCCGTGATTCACTCACGTTAAGAACCTGTCCTATTTCCTTAAAAGTCAGATCTTCATGATAATACAGAACAATTACCATTTTTTCTTTTTCAGGCAGCTCATTTATCGCCTGTACAATTACTTTCTTTATTTCGTCCCGTTCGACTAAAGCATCAGGATTCATGCTTGAAGGAGATTCTATGCTGTCTCCGATGGACATGTTTCCAGAATCATCTCCATTGTACCAAACATCGTTCAGTGACAAAACACTTGTCCCTGATACTTTCATAATAGTACGATGATAATCATCTTCACTCATACCCAGTGCATCGGCTATTTCCGCATCACTTGCAGTTCGGCCAAGTTTAGATTCAAGTCCGTTGATTGCATCTTCAATTTCACGTGACTTTTGACGCACTGAACGGGGAACCCAGTCTATCTGACGAAGTTCATCAAAAATGGCTCCCCGTATTCGTGTCACTGCATATGTCTTGAATTTTACATTTTTTTCCGGATCATACTTTTCTATTGCATCAAGCAGACCGAACTGACCGAATCCTACAAGATCATCAAATTCGACACTGTTTGGCATTCCTACGGAAATCTTACCGGCTACATATTTTACAAGCGGCATATACTGACGTATAAATTTATCGCGAAGTACAGGTGATTTTGTTTTCCGGTATTCTACCCAGAGGTTATCTTCTTCTTTTTCATCGTTGACCTGATCTGCCATATATACTCACCTTTATTAATTTTCTTTATCTTTTGCCAATACAGTACTTATTGCTCTTGCCATAACAGCCGCATCTTTTACGTCTGTTTTTTCATCATTTTTATGGGTAGCTCCTGCTTTTGAAAAATCAGAATCTTCTATAATATCATCATCAGAACCAGAAGTCTTCAAATCTTTTAAATCTGGAAGTTCGTCAAGTGTATCGTTTTCAAGATTTTGAACATATTCTGTATCATCAGCATCAGCATCAGCTTCAGCTTTTATTTTATCAGGTTTTACAGCTTCGGTACCTGACAAATTTTCAGCATTTTCCTGAAGTGATACAGGAACAAAACCTTCTTCCGATGCAGAGTTTTCAACGTTTTCCTGCTGTTCTTCTACGGAATCAGCCCGATCCAATTCATGAATAGTATCTATATCATTAACAGGAGAATCAGACTGTTTACTGAAATCGGAGGCTTTATTTCCGTTTTCCAAATAATCATTCTTATTGAGCATCTGATGGTTATTTCCAACAAAAAACTGCGGTGAATTTTCTTCTACAGGAAGTTCCTCATCCTGTACCGTTATATCTACTACACCGCCGGTTTTGGGTACTGAATCGACGACGGTACCTTCCGTCGATACGGACTGTCCGTCGATACTAAGGACACCATCCATAAGAAACTGGATAAAAAAAGCCAATGCTCCGAATACCCCTGCAAAAATCACAGCCATAAGAATAATATGAAAAAATCCGCTGTGTGAAAATAATCCTGCTGCAAAAGACAAAAGGAAACCGCATATTGCAAAGCCAATGACAAACTTGATATTTTTCATATGCACCTCCCTTCAATTCTTTATATAGCAGATAATATACTTATATTATATTACATTTGCAGATAAAAATACAGTATATATCATTACTTCTTTCTACCCAAAAATTTTCTCAGGAAGCTGGATACACCTTCATTTTCAGAAGGTTCTGTTTTTTCAATACGTCCGATAATATGCTTTATACACATGGCAGGTTTTGATGTCGGATTAACGACAATAAAAGGTTTCTGACGGATAACTGATGCCTGCACGACAGGATCATCGTAAACAAAACCGATATAATCAACTTTATACCCAAGAAACTGTCCTACAATCGTTATAATCCGTTCCGAGATTCTTTTTCCTTCATCAGCAGAATGAACACGATTTACAAGCAGCTTGAGGTTCACAGGATGTTCAACTATTTCAGTCGTTATAATTTTAATAATTCCGTATGCATCCGTAATTGCGGTCGGTTCGGGAGTAGTCACTACATATACTTCATCTGCCGCAGCAACAAACTGTAAAACATTATTTGCGATACCGGCGCCCGTATCTATAATTATAATATCGGCTGTACCCAGAGAGCCGAACTGTTTTGCAAAATCATCAAGTTCTTCTACCGAAAGATTTGCAATTTTTGAAAAGCCGTTCGCACCGGCAATAAATTTTATTCCAAATTCGGTATCGAGAATTATTTCTTTCATTGTTTTCTTTTTATTTATGACATGCATAAGATTGTATGTAGGAACAACGTTAAGAAGTACATTTACATTTGCCATTCCAAGGTCACCGTCAATGAGTATAACTTTCTTTCCGATCTGGGCATATGCTATAGCCATATTAACGGCAACGTTTGTTTTTCCTACGCCGCCTTTCCCGCTTGTTATTGCAATAATACGGGTCTTATGTCCGTTTTTATCGGATGCAGACATTTTTTTCTCAGGTATGTCATTTCTCATCAGTTCTCTTAATTCTTCAGCTTGCTCTTCCATCGTTATTTTTCTCCAAATACATCTTCAATATGAACACGGTCTACATCAAATCCTGACAGGTTAATAAGAAAATTTATAACATCCGCATGGCGGAGGTTCCTTGTCACGTACTGTCCGTCCGTTATATATGACAGTCTCTTGTGTTTTTCATGCAGGACACTGATTATATTTCCGTACTGATGAGATTCATCACATTTCGTTACTATGACGGAATTGTAATGAAACGGTTCATAATTTTCCATAATATTTTCCAAATCACGGGCTTTTGTAGATGCAGATACAGACAGATACACGTCGGGATTCAATCCCTCTATTTGAAGCAGCGATTTCATCTCTCCTATATGAACTGAATCATTCGGACTGTATCCACTTGTATCAATAAAGATTGCATCAGCACTGTCCTTTTTTTCGTCATATATTTTACGCATATCCTCGACAGTCTCTGCTTTTTGAACCTGTGTACCAATTATATCGCCATATTTGGAAATCTGTTCATATGCCCCTACGCGCATACTGTCTATTGTTACTATACAAAGTTCTGGCAGCGACAGATGTGCCTTTTTGGCATCCATTACCATCTTTACAGCAAACTTTGTGATCGTCGTTGTTTTCCCAACCCCAGTCGGACCGACGATGACGACGACATGAGGCGGCCGCATTACCTTTTCAGGAACAATCGATATGGATTCACCTATCCAGTCAACAACTTTCCGCTGTACAGTTTTGAAATCTTCAAGAGAATCAAGAGAAAATGTGGATTTAATTCTGGCGGAAATATCTGAAATGTAAGAATAAGTAAATTCGTTGTCTGCAAGAAGTTCTTCGATTTTTTTTATAGTCGGATGTTTATCCGGCGAAGAGACAGAGATACTCTGAATCTGCTTTGTAAGAGTATCCTGCAGTTCGCTGAACTTTGTGTCCAATGTTGTAATCTGATTTGAAACAGCTGCGGCCTTTAAAAAATCATCACGGTTCTTCCGGAATGCTGCAATTTCGTCATCCGAAGTTTTTTGCGGCTGTACAGAAACCGGCTGAGAACTGATATCAACTCCATTGTTCACCGTATAAGTAACTTCAACCCATTCCTTCTGCCCGAGGCCAAGAAAACCACCATGGAGAATCTGACGTTTTCCACGTATTGTATATTCATGTCCGAACATTTTAAACAGCTTCTCCTTGCATTCTGAAAGAGTGGCTGCGGATATTTTCTGTACTGGTACGTCCTGCTCTCCATTATACATTTTGTATATTTACCCCTTTTTCTTCTGCAATTTCTCCAAGCACTTCCACTTTTATATCCTTTCCAGCAGTAACTATTTCCCTGTCAGATATAACGATTATATCGGGCATCTCCCGTTCAATCGAATTCCATACCAGACGACGTACAACAGATGCACTCATAACGATTGGAAGATATCCCCTGCTGCGCATACCGTTATATGCATTGTGCATTACCGTATCCCATCTGCGGGAATCGACAGGATCAAGTGCAGCATACGGTTCCGAACCGTCCTGCATGTGTACGGTATGGTCAAGCAGCATCTGCGACAGATCCTGTGACAAACTCATTATTCTAAGCGTATTGTCCTCGTCGACAAACTGCCGGCATATCTGTAAACCGAGTGCCTCTCGTACTTTTTCGGTGAGATCCCACGTATTATGCGTAATGGCACTGTAATTCGCAAGTGTCTCCAGAATCACGACAATATTGCGAATCGAAACGCGTTCCTGAAGCAGCGCACGCAGAATCTTCTCTATCTCACCATAAGTAAATTTCTTGTCGCCGTTAAGTACTTCGTCGACGACAACCGGATTTGTTTCTTTTATGCGGTTAATAATTGTCGACACTTCCTGACGCCCAAGTATTTCTGCCGCATGAGACTTTATTATTTCAGTAAGATGGGTAGCAATTATAGTCGGAGGATCTACTACTGTATAGCCGTTACGTTCTGCTTCAGAACGCTTTTCTTCTGGAAGCCATATTGCAGGCATTCCGAATGCAGGATCCTTCGTTTTTTCGCCCTGGAGTTCCTCTACGACATTACCGGTATTCATGCACATATAATACCCTAAACGAATCTTGCTTTTTCCTGCCTCAATACCGCGTATTTTGAAACTGTATTCATTGGGATCAAGTGTCATGTTATCGACGATACGGATAGGAGGGACAATAAGCCCCATGTCAAGTGCAGCTTCATGACGGATTCTTGTAATACGTTCAAGAAGTTCTGCTCCCTTCTCTTTATCGACGAGCGGGATAAGCGCATATCCAAGTTCCAGCGAAAGTGTATCAAGAGGCGCGATCGATTCTGTATCGGCAGGGCCGCCGCCCTTCTGATTCTTTCCTTTTGCTGCAGCTGCAGCTGCAGCCTTTTCTTTTTCGCTCTTCTGCGACCATGAAATACGAAATCCGATATAAAAAAACAGCGCCCCTAGAACGACGAGCAGCATCGTTGCACCAGGTCCGTTGCGAACAAAAGAAATACCCATAAGTGCGAGCGCTGTCCCAACAATTTCATACACATAACCTGAAACAGTGAATTCATGCTTAAGCTGTTTGTCGAACGGTTCGTCGGAACTTGAACCGGTGACGATAAGCCCCGTCGCAAAAGACATCATAAGAGACGGTATCTGAGACATCAACCCGTCACCAATAGTAAGCTTTGAGTACGACAGGATAGCATCTGCAGCAGACATATGATTAAGCACCATGCCTACGACAAAACCGCCGATAAGGTTTATAACCGTTATAAAGATACCAGCCTTGACATTTCCGGAAACAAATTTTGAAGCACCGTCCATTGTTGAATAAAAGTCACTTTCCCGCCGGACAGCAGCCTTCTGCACCTTTGCCTCATCCTCGGTGATTGCTCCACTGTTCAACTGGGACTCAATGTCGAACATCTTTGAATTCATCGAATCAAGCGAAAAGCGTGCTGCTACTTCGGAAACGCGGGTTGCACCTTTTGTAATAACGACGACCTGTACAACAATAAGA